>Ga0154588_1032_pt2 | contig 51841 bp, 45 predicted proteins | sample RifGroF2_FD_116017 | JGI IMG/M metagenome (GOLD analysis project Ga0154588, IMG submission 116017) | Lentisphaerae bacterium GWF2_44_16
AACTTAAAACCATTGCCGATATCGGGCTTGTGGGATACCCAAATGCCGGTAAATCGACTCTGCTCAAAGTGCTTTCGGCCGCGCGGCCCAAAGTGGCGGCGTATCCGTTTACGACATTGCACCCCATGGTGGGAATAATAGAGCTTCCCGATTACCACAGGATAAGCATGGCTGACATACCGGGCCTGATTGAAGGCGCGCACCAGAATATAGGTTTGGGGCACGCTTTTCTCCGTCATATAGAAAGGACAAAAGTGCTTGTTTATGTTCTTGATACGTCAGGATTTGAAGGGCGGCACCCGCTTGATGATTTCAAATCTCTTCAAAATGAACTGGAACTTTATATGGAAGGCCTTTCCAAGCGCAGGGCTGTTATTGTCGCAAATAAAATGGATATTCCTGAAAGCGCTGAAAACCTCAAAGCTCTGAAAAAGGAAGTCGGCAGGAAATGCAGGATTTTCAGCTTAAGCGCGGAGCTTGACACTGATTTCAGCAAATTGAAAGAAGCACTCGGAAAACTTGTTGCGAAAGAGGATCAGAATAAATAACTCAATTCTGTTCGGCCTCGAGGTCTCCGGCGTCAAATTCGGCGGAGACTGACTGGCCCAGGAGATCGATATTTACGAATATAAGGGTTTTTCCTTTGCGTTTCTTTATAATTCCCTGCATTCCTCTCATGGGGCCGTTATTGACGGTTACTCTGACGCCTCCCACGAGTTCCGGCTTGACGCTGAGTTCGGTTTCGAGGGACAGTCTTTCGAGAGATTGAACGGCATTGAGTTCACGGATAAGATTTTCTTCGGCGCTTTTATCAATGTCTATTTTAAATAACACGGCATTCGAGCATAAAAGTCTCTGATATTTATCTTCGTTCATGTTACAGAAGACATAGCTTGAAAACATGGGGACGTGGAATTCGACAGAGCGTCTTTCATAACGGTGTACTTTTCTGTTCAGCGGCAAATAGCAGAGTATATTATTGGCCTGGCAGAATTCCAGTATTTTTTTTTCTCTTCTGGGTTTTGTTCTTACTGGCATCCATGTAAAACCGGGAACATGCTCAATCAACATCAGACACTACCTTTGTAAGTTTCATGAAATTCAAGACTTGAAGAAAAAAGGGGGATATTTATTTGGGGGCATCCTCCGGCGCCGGACTCAGATTTCCGAACCATGCCGGTCCCCGGCAGTTATCGGCGGTACCTGACCATATCATTTGCTTTTTCTTGCCGCTGCTGTCAACATCAATTACAGAGAAGTCAAAGTTGAAATCCTTATCGGGCATGAAATGGGCGGCTTTTAAGCCCTCGTACGGGAAAAAGATTTGCAACTTGTAGCCTTTCTGAGTTTTAACTGATTTGACTTTTGTTCCTTTAATTTCAATTGGAGTAGAACCGCCCGCATAAAAATTAGGCTTGTCCGCTATGGTTTTTGAAAAATAAGGCACGGTTATTACCTGGAAAACGCCTTTTTCGTAAATATCCTTGGCGCGGCGTTCTTCGGGACGTATATCGAAATAGAATTCAACGCAGTCATTCATCCAGGGCGTACCGGATTCCGCTATCAGTTCGTCATCGACGACATTTACATTTACAGTTATTCCGCTTTTACCTTTGACGACGATGCAGGTTGCTGAAGTGTCACCCTTTCCGGTCCAGTCTTCCTGGTTATAGACAACCTGTTCTTTTCTGAAAAGATGAAGGGATGTTTGATCTGTTATTTTTTCAGCATCTTCCACATAAAAGCCTTTTCGCGCCGGTTCAGTGCGGCCTCTGTGTTTTACCTGTTCAACTGCCGGTTTAGCCGCGGCTTTCCCTGTTGTTTTTTTAGGAGTGGCCGGGATTTTGATTTTTTTGAGTTCCTCGATTCGTTTTTTGTCTTTTGAAAGCTCCGCGGCGGTTTCCGTGGTCTTGATTTCCTTCACTGATATTTCTCCTGTCATAGAGAGAAAAAAACGGTTGAGATTTGAGATATGATAGTTGAACGCGGAAAAAAGCACCGCAAGAAAGAGGAACGCAAGTACCCCGAAAATCGAAAGCTTGAATATTTGTCTATTGCTTTTCATTGCAAAACCTCAATAATATAATTAACTTTCATTTGTCTTATTATTCAAGAAAGATTTTAAGAGATTTTTCAAGTCTTGTATTTTAAATGGTTTATCAAGGCGTCCCTTAAAGCCGTATTCCTTATATTGTGCCATTACCGGGTCGTTTGAATATCCGCTGGTTACAAAAGCTATTACATCGGGGTCGATTTCCCTTAAAACTTTTACAGCCTCCTTACCGCCCATTGCTCCCGGGACGGTTAGATCCATTATAACCGCGTCAAATGGTTTTCCTGATTTTTTCGCTTCAGCAAAAATATCAACGGCCTTCTGTCCGTCGTTTGCGAATTCAGCTTCATAGTTCATCAGGGCCAGCATTTTTCCGAGGAGTGCCCTGATGCTTTCCTGATCGTCCATTACAAGTATTCTGCCGCCCCCTGCATACGACATGGAATCCAGCAGTGCTTTAACTTTTACGGCATTAATGGAGGCAGGCAGATAAACATAAAAAGTGGAACCGATGCCGACTTCGGATTCAACAGAGATATGTCCTCCATGTCTTTTCAGTATTGCGTATGAAGTGGCGAGCCCGAGGCCGGTACCTGAATGTTTCGTAGTGAAGAAAGGGTCGAAGATTTTGGGAATGTTCTGTTTCAGGATACCGGTACCGTGGTCTGTTATGGTTATTTTAATGTATTCGCCTTTTTCGAGGGGTAGTGTACTGGTTTCATTGATATAGGCATTTTCCGCCCTGATATTTATTATGCCGCCATTCGGCATGGATTGGTTGGCGTTGATGACCAGATTGTCTATGACTTGGCTTATCTGAGTTGTATCAATGTCAACAGGGCGCAGTTTTTCGGCAAAAGCGAATTCACATTTTGATTTGGAGCCTCTGAGTATAAATGTAACGGTGCTTTGCAGAAGTTCGGGAATGGACGCGGTGGTTTTAACGGGAGTGCCTCCTTTAGCGAAAGTCAGAAGCTGGCGTGTTAGGTCCATGGCCCTTACGGTGGCATGTTCCGTGTCGGATAGACAATGCTTCAATTCTTCGCTGTCGTGTTTATACATCTGGGCGAGCTGTACATTTCCCCTTATTGCCGTCAGAAGGTTATTGAAGTCGTGGGCGATGCCGCCCGCGAGTATCCCCAGAGATTCAAATTTCTGATGCTTGCCGAATTCCTCAAGGGCCTTTTCCCTTTCAATTTCCCTTTCCCTCAGTTCATCTATCATGGAGTTTATGCCCAGCTGGAGTTCTCCGTATTCATCAGTTATAGGTTGGATATTTATCTTTGAACTCAGATCGTTTTTGGCTACATTTTTGACGCAGTTTAGTATCTCAATGGTTTGCCGTGAGAATCTTGCCGCAAGGAGGTAGGACACGCCCAAGCCAGAGATAAGGACCAGGATACCTATCAGGGAAACAGCCAGAATATAAAGGTTTCTCTGCTCATAAAGTTCTTTCTTGTCCATTATCAGAAAAATTTTCCATTGAAATTTGGAAGTGTCGAAGAAAGAGAATTTACTTTTGCCGTTGGTCAATGATTTGAATTCAGTGAAACCTGACTTTTCTGTCGATATTTTTTTCAGGTTATCGTACGGAATGATACTGGTGTTCCCTCCTGTAAGCGCCTGACCTTTTTCATTGATAATGTAAATGAAGCCTGTTTTGCCGAATTTATAGCCGATGAATTTGGAAATGAGCTCCTTGCGGGCAGAATCCCGATAAGCCTGGACATTGGCAAGGCCCGCGTCTTTCAATATGTCATGGGCTTCATCGATTCGGAGCATGATGTCATTCATGCGCAGTTCCAGAATGTGTTTATTGAGACGGTAGAGTATCTGATCTATTATCAGCACACCGGCGAAAAGTATTGAAAATGTAATGACTGTTATCATAACAGTCGCAAAAAGACAAAATCGTGTTTGAAATTTCATCCAGTTAAAATATCACGTGTCCGGTAAAAAATCAATAGCCCCATCTGAGCTTTTAAAACGGCTTTTTCTTTTTCTTTCTGATAAGCGTACCCGTAAGATGAGCGGTGCGGTCTCAGTGGATTTTGGTCGCTGTTTTCAGAACAGAGAGAGGGAGAACAATGCCCAGTTTGTCGGCCAATGTCATGTTCACCGTGAGGATGGTTTTTTTATTGGTAAGCACAGGAATATCTGAAGCTTTTTTCCCTTTCAGCACATTAACAGCCGCTTCGGCAGCGAAAATACCGAATTCTTCGGGGGCCTTGGGCATAGAAATAAGTACGAATTCTGACATTATCGGATTGTTTGAACCCGTGGGCACTTTGGTTTCTGTCATAAGGAAGTCCTTTGCTTCTCTGTTGTTCCAATCTCTGATGCCCTCTTTATTGTAGAGAATTATCATATCGGCTTCTTGCTGTGTGTCTAAAAAAACTTTTTTGAACTCGGTGAAGTCGTTAACTATATGGATACTGAGATTGCCGTTGAAAAAATTTTCATTATAGATTTTAGCGACTTTTCTACTGGTTTCATCATTCGGACAGATATAAGCCATTCTTTCACCCTTCGCGTACTTCTTGAGGAAACCCACGGTTTCTTCGATAAAGTCAATTTCAATCATACCGGTTGAGTTTTTGTATGGATACCCGTAGATGGACGCGTCCCAATTGACCGCACAGAAAACTATCGGTATATCTGATTTGCTGTAATAGGGCATCATAAGGTACTTGGAAGCCGGGTCATCTGACGCTATCAATATATCGGGTTTATATTCATCAATAATCTTTTTTGCCTCAAGTGCCATTTTTTCACAATATTCTTTGGAATCATTTCCCTTGGTATTCATGTGAATGATCTTGTAGGAGATGCCATGAGAAACGATAATACGTTCAAAGCCCTTCAGCATCCTGTCACTCCACTCGTAGGATCTGTCATAGGAGTCAACGAAAACTATTTTCTTGTTTTTCAGGGAGTTTTTTTTCTGTGCGGATACTTCCGGGATCAGAAGGATAGCGGAGCAGGATAATAGCATAAGCCATTTTAGTAAACTGTTTTTCTGCATAAAATCTGGCGTTTTTGTTATTCCATATTGTTATTGAAGAATAAAGATACACAGAAAGAGGCGGATTTCAAGGGAGAAGTGCTCCTGATATTCCAGTGCTTTTCTGGAATAAAAGAAGATTATCTGGTAAAACTTCGCTTACGCGGTGTTTCACGTAGCGCAACGGTGGCGACAATGCGCCGCAATTCGGGAGTTTGGTCTGATAAGCGCTTTGCGTGGAGGGATTTGCTTCGTCAAATCCACCCCGTTCTTTCCGCGTATTCAACGCTGATAACTTATCATCATTACTTTATAAAGCGTACAAAAAAATAAATTCTGATTTTTTCTGTAACTTTGGAGGGGTTATTTTCGACTCTATCTGCAAACAGGTTTAACGGTTTTGAATTTCAAACAAGGAGTAATATTATGAAGAACGCTCTGATTGGCCTTCTCTGTTGTGCGTCATTAATCACTGGCGGAACTCTTCTGGCGCAGGAAGAGACAGTGCCGTCGAAGCCAGATGGGGACTTTGACAAAGCCGGCGGACCACCGCAAATGATGGGATGCAAAGGAGGCCGCGGGGGACAAATGCCTGGCGGCAAGTGTGCTCAGATGGGTGATTGCAAGGGCGGCCCCGGCGGACAGATGATGCCTCCCGGAGCTCAAATGGGTGAACATAGAGGCGGCCCCGGCGCTCATCACGGAATGAGGGACGGGGGAAATAATCCTATGATGGATATTGAAATAGACAACCCGGAAAAAGCTAAAGAACTAAAGGCGCTTGCCGAAAGCAATCCGGCTGAATTCAAAGAAAAAATGAAAGCCGCCGTTACTGAAATGCAGGCGAAGCGCAAAGCCGATATGGATGAGTTCAAAAAGCTTGTCGAACAGTATATGAAAAAACCTGATGACGCCGTCAAATCCAAAATACGCGAAAAACTCGTGGCCCAGCTTGACAGAAAAATCAAAGTCGAGGAAATGATGCTTGCTAAAAAGCAGGAAAAAGTCATGGAAACGCAGAAGCGTATAGAACTTCAGAAAAGCAAAAAGGACGTCATGGTAAATCTCAAGCTGGAAGAGATGCTCAGAGATCCTTCCCTCAGATGGTGAAAATACAGTCTGAGTTAATATAATAATGCTTTGCCGCAGATGTGAAAATTGTTTTTGGCCTCAATTCAGCATGTGCGGCAAAGCTGTTTTTTTATATGCGTCATGACAGGTTATTTTTTTTACGATGCTTTGCAAGGAACGCGTCAAGGCTGTCCGCAAATCTGGAGCGGGCTTTTTTATCGAAAGACGGAGGGCCTCCGGTAATTTCACCGGAAACTCTCAATTCGTCCATAAGTCCCCGCATTGCCAGTTTATCCTTGATATTGATGGAACTGTAAAGCTCTCCTCTGGGGTTAAGGGCATAGGCGCCCTTGGAAATGACCCTGTCCGCCAGCGGTATATCGGAGGTAATGACGAGGTCGTCAACTTCAACCATTTCGACAATGCGGTCATCGGCGGCGTTGTGGCCGTCCTTGACAGCTATGCTGGAAAATAAATCCGAAGCGGGAATTCTGATATAGCGGGACGCGACCATAATCAACTTGACGCCGACACGTTCCACCGCGCGAAAAAGGATATCCTTTATATCCCCGGGAAATGCGTCGGCATCCACAAGTATTCGCATTTTAATCCTGTCCGGTCAGCATTGATTTTGATGTTCTGCCGTAAACAACAGTTTTCACTTGCTTCCATTCGTTGTTTTCTCTGTAGAAAAGATTGCTTTTTTCATCAAGGCCGAAGTTCCCTGCGGCAAAGTCATCCACGGCGGGCGGGAAAACTATCCAGTCGCCGTTTTCCTTCAGAATTTCCTGATTTGCTTTGGCAATATCCTCAAGGATATCTTTAAAGCCTCCGGGCGGTCTCTTTGCCGGGCGTGCTGCCGCGATTGCTTTCAATTCATTAAGAGATTTTCCGTGCAAGTCAATTTTTACAGGGCTTGATATACCGAGTATCGGGCCGCTGTCCATCTCGCCGCCCGCTCCGGTATATGTCTGAGCTATTATGACGCTTGACCTCATTTCGGAAAAACCGTCGAGTATTGCGGTTTCAATCGGAATGGTGTGAAGCCCGACAAGGAGACGTCTCCCGTTTTTCTCCACTGTAAGATCTCCGGGATGGATGTTAAGGCACGGAAAATCCGAAGTTATGTTTGAAAGGGGAACAAAACCGGCGAGAATACCGAAATCAACAGAAAAAGGCCTGAGAAGTTCCCTCAGTTCTTCCGTCCATTCCCCGCGTATTTTTCGTCCGTTTTCGGTCATGAGCGTAACTCTGGCCTCTCCTCTTTCCTTATAGAATTTAACGATGTCCAGTTCAATAAGCGGCAGACTGTAATTTGCCGCGATAATCCGTGCGCGGCTTTTCTCCGGCGCGTCGGTTATGATTACGGATGGTTTCCATTTGCAGTCCGGGTTGTTCCTGACGAAATCAAGGAGTTTTTCGGCATTGCTCCCGCTTCCGCTCATGAAAATGGCAGCCGAAGCGTTTCCTTCAGAAGACAAAAAACTGTTTATCACCGTAATCTCCCGCGCGAAAGGTTTTTAAAAAATTTGATAATTCCTGTTTAGAGTATAAAATATTCAGTAACTGAAAATCAGCAAGACCGCAAAGTTAAAATATGGGATAAAAGCTGATGATATTCATGAGAAACACATTTTTCGCGATATTGTTTACTGCGTTCGCTCTCTTTTCGATGGATACGAGCGCCGGTTTCTGGAACTGGTGGAGCGGCGCTTCCTACAAAGGAAACAAAAACGATATTGAGACCCTGATTATAACTGGAAATTACACGAAGCCCCGTTTCCTGGCCGATGCTGTCATGAAAGAAACGCGTCAGCCTTACATCCTCATCCCCTGTACGGGACAGAATAAGATATTTTTCTGTCCGGCTGACGGTTCGGAAATGGAACTCAGGGAATGTGATATGCCTGGATTCATAAATTTCATTCACCCTGAAAATATAATAATCCTCGGGACGAAGGAATATATTCCCGCTAAATATTTTTCATTTTTAAGCGGCAGGCATAAAATATACATGATGGGAAATGACTGGGCGGCGGACGCGGCTTCAATACAGAAATTCATGGGCACATCCAATTTGTGTTCCGAATATAAGGCACGTTTTCCTGAATACAGCAAAGGCGTTCCTGTTGAAACAAGCTCCAGTTCCCGGAAAGACCAGGGACGGACTGCTTTGAAAGCGGTACCTGACTTCCTGCCTCCGGACCAGGCATCCGACGGACAGAATTCAATACAGACTTCAGACGCGCCGGTATTGATAAAAGACAACAGCGTCCAGATAAGAAAGAAGAGATGAACAGATGCTGAATTTTTTCTACATTGCCAAAAACACTTTTAGAGAATCGCTCAGAGAGCCCATCTTTTTTGTGCTTTTGGTGTCGGCGCTGATAATGATAGGGCTTTTTCCGTCAATGTCCATGTTTGTGTTCAGGGAACAGATAAAGCTGGTAATAGACAGCGCGATGGCGACGACAATGGTTTTCGGGCTCGGCGCGGCAGTGCTCTGCGCAAGCCACACTGTATCGCGTGAAATGCGGAATGGAACAGCGCTTCTGCTGATGTCCAAGCCCGTTCACAGGTGGAGTTTTATCCTCGCCAAAATATGTGGAATAATGGCGGCCCTTACTTTATTCGTCTTCATCTGCAACGTTTCTTCGCTGATTTCTGTAAGGGTGGCGACAGACCAGTTTCAGCTTGATTTCACGGCAATGTATATATACTTCGGGTTGATATTCGTATCCGGCCTTGTCGGGGCGGTGCGCAATTTTCTTTACCAGTCATCTTTTTCATCGGCCGCGATATTTTCACTGCTCATAATCATACCGCTTTTTGCTCTGGCTATAAACTTTGTTCCGGTGAACGGCGAAAATGTCCCGATCAGGCTTGATATGGTACCGGCCCTGGTACTTTTATTTTTCGCGGTCTGGACGATGGGCACTATAACGGTGGTTTTCTCCACGCGGCTGGACATGGTAGCCAACATGACTGTCTGTGCCGTGATTTTCCTGCTGGGACTTGTTTCAAATTATTTTTTGGGAAAAGGCAGCGAGACAAACATCATATACACGTTTTTCTATACGCTGCTCCCGAACTGGCAATTCTTCTGGATGGCTGACGCGCTTGCCAGCAATCAGAGTATACCGTTTTCATATATTGTATTTGCGGGAATTTATTTTATTCTTTACGTATTTTTCTGCTGCATCTGGGCTGTCGCTCTGTTTCAGAACAGGGAAATAGGCAAAGACACCCGTTAGATTTCATCATAATTATAAACAACATTCAAGCCATCAAGTCATGGCAGGGAGACTGAGGCGTATTATGTTTAAGCTTTTTTCAATGGGAATGAAATTTCTGTCTGTATCTTTAATTTTTGTCAGTGCGCAGGCGCTTTTCGCGGCAGATGAAAAGAACATGTCGTCCGTAGTTAAAATATTTTCAGTTTTCAGCAGGCCCAACTACTATCAGCCCTGGCAGAATTTTCAGCAGCAGACCGGTACCGGCTCAGGGTGTGTTATTTCAGAAAACCGTATTCTCACTAACGCCCATATAATCGCCAATCAGACCTTCATTATGGTGCGCAGGCAGGGAGACCCCAAAAAGTATGTGGCGCGGCTTCTCGCCGCGGGACACGACTGCGATCTGGCATTGCTCAGTGTGGATGATGTTGCCTTTTATAAAGGAATAACTCCGACTGAATTCGGAGAGCTTCCGCACCTGCAGGATACTGTTACGGCGTTGGGCTATCCCTCGGGCGGCGACAATATATCAATTACGGAAGGCGTGGTTTCCAGAATTGAGCCGACTGTTTATATGCACAGCGGCCGCATCCTGCTTTCTGTTCAGATTGACGCCGCCATTAATCCGGGTAACAGCGGAGGGCCTGTTCTTAAAGATGGAAAAATGATAGGGATTGCTTTTCAGAACGCTTCCCAGCGTGAAAATATGGGCTACATGATTCCCGTCCCCGTCATAAAGCATTTCCTGAAAGATGTTGCCGACAACAGTGTTGATGGCTTTCCTGATATAAACATGAGAATCTCGGAAATGGAAAACCCGGATATGAGAAAATGGGCACTGATGCCTCCGGAGCAGACCGGGGTTATGATTACTTATCTTTCCCCTCTGGAGGAAGCTAGAAATATTTTTAGGGTAAATGATGTTCTTCTTTCGATAGACGGAATAAATATAGCGAATGACGGGACAGTTCCGTTCAGAGAGACGGAAGTGATTTTTTTCGGCAATCTGATATGGGAAAAGTATGTCGGTGACAAATGCCGTTTCAAGTTATTGAGGAACGGAAAAGAAATGGAGTTGGAATATACTCTCGAAAGAAAAAAGAAGCTTGTTCCTGAACGTGTTTTCGGTCAGCTTCCCTCATACTATATAATAGGAGGATTGCTTTTTGTGCCGTTGAACCAGAATTATCTGGATTCCTGGGGGGGGCAGTGGTGGAACTCAGCTCCGAGGGAACTTGTCAACTACGCGAGCGAGGGAGAAATAACGGATGAGCGCTCTCAGATTGTGGTGCTTTCCGGGATCTTTGCTGATGATATAAATGTCGGTTATCAGAGTATCAAGTATCAGGCGGTGGAAAAAGTTAACGGTAAGACACCCAGAGACTTGAAGGATCTCGTAAATACAATTGAAAACATGAAAGAAGGCTTTCTTGAGATAAGTCTCAAAAGCCACAGCAGGATAGTGCTTGATATTGCCAGACTCAGAAAAGCTGATCCCGCCATACTCAAACGTTATCGCATACCTTCATGTGCCAGCGCTGATTTACTTGCGAAATAAGCCTTCGAGACTGGAACAGGCTTTTTCTATGGTGGCCTCGTCTTTGGCAAAGCAGAACCTTACAAGATTTTCCCCAGCCGCGTCATGGTAGAAGGCTTTGCCCGGCACAGTGGCAATGCCTGTTTCATCGAGGAGGGCCAGTGCTTTTTCCCTGCTGTTTTTTCCTTTTATGGAACTGACGTCGGCAAGTATGTAATATGCTCCCCTTGGAATGAACGGTTTAAGGCCGGCGTGAAGAAGTGATGAGCATATTTTATCTCTGATTTTCTGAAAGTCGTTTTTTATTTCAAGATAGTATTCGCTGTCTAATTCGTTTATGCCTTTTGCGACTCCATGTTGGAGCGGGGCAGGGGCGCATACATAAATCAGATCATTCAGATGGCCTATCGGCTCGGCCCATTTTTCATGACAGATACAGTAACCGACGCGCCAGCCTGTTATGCTGAAAGTCTTCGAATATCCTGAAATTGTTATTGTCCTGTCGGCTATTTCGGGAATAGACGCGGGGCTGATATGTTCGGCATCGTCATACACAAAATATTCATATATTTCATCTGTTATTATAAAAAGGCTGTGCCTGATGGAAATTTCGGCGATATCCTCTATTTCCCCGCGTGTGAATACTTTGCCTGACGGATTGGCCGGAGTGTTGATCAATATAGCTTTGCATTTCGGGGTAATTGCCTTTGTTATATCGTCCGTCCTGAATTTCCAGTCCGGCGGATTTGTTCTTACATAAACGGGTTTTGCCCCGACTGCCGCTATTGTATTTATGTGATATCCGTAATACGGCTCAAAGACAATTACCTCGTCACCGGGGTCGAGCAGGGCCATGCATGCGGAATAGAAAACGCCCGTCGCTCCGGCAGAGACGATAATGTTTTTTTCCGGGTCGCATTTGATTTTATTGAAAGCCCTGGCTTTTTCCGAAATAGCCTTTCTCAAAATAGGGATGCCGTCGTATCTTGTGTAACAGTTGTGCCCTTCCGTGATTGCGTCTGCCGCGCCTTCTTTTACGGGTGATGCCAAGGGTAGATCACAGATGCCCTGTGCCATATTTATGCCGCCCTTTTCAGCGCAGACTATGCTCATGTGCCTTATTTCCGACTGTGTGAGACTGGCTGAACGGTTGCCGGCACTCAGTTTTTTTATCTTCATCATTACTCCTTTTCAACTTGATCGTATAGAAAATTGTTGTCCGTGGAACGGATTTGACGAAGCAAATCCCTCTACGCCAAGGTGTTATGTTGACGTATAATCGTGGAGGGTTGCGCTTCGTCGCAACCGTCTTAAAGCCCCGGCGAAGCCGGATAAGTTTCTCCTGTCACATGAAATATACTGGCGCATGGCATCTAAGACAAACTCCAAACAGGTCGCGGCGGGCCGGGATGGAAAAAGTATAAGAAAAAAATATGAGTTTTAAAATTGTTTTTTTCTCATTTTGAGATATTATGTTAAACTGTTGAGCTATTATTATTGACCTGTCCTTTTTTTAAATTCATTTGGGAGCTTATGACAAAACATATTTTTATTACGGGCGGTGTTGTTTCATCCCTCGGGAAAGGAATTACCGCCGCTTCGATAGCTATGCTCTTAAAGAGACGCGGCTACAGGGTGCGCATGCAGAAACTGGACCCTTATCTGAATGTTGACCCCGGTACCATGTCCCCTTACCAGCACGGAGAGGTTTACGTTACTGATGACGGCGCGGAAACCGACCTTGACCTGGGGCATTATGAGAGGTTTTCTGAAATTCCATGTTCCAAGGCCAGTAATTATACTACAGGCCGCATTTACAGCAGTGTTATTTCGCGTGAACGCGAGGGCGGATATCTGGGCGGCACTGTTCAGGTGATTCCCCATATCACGAATGAAATAAAGGCGGCGATACATTCGCTTGATTCAGAAGATACCGATATCGTTATTACTGAAATAGGCGGTACGGCCGGCGACATCGAATCACTGCCTTTCCTTGAGGCCATAAGGCAGTTCCGTCATGAGCTCGGAGATGAAAACACTCTCTTTATTCACCTTACTCTTGTCCCTTACATTAAAGCCGCGGGCGAGATGAAGACCAAGCCCTCTCAGCAGTCCGTCGGCATCCTGCGCGAAATAGGTATTATCCCGGACATTCTGATATGCAGGTGCGAACGTCCCATGCTGGAGGAGCATCGCTCCAAGCTTTCACTTTTCTGTAATGTTCCAAAGGAGCTTGTGATTGAAGAGCAGGATGTGGCAAACACGATTTACGAGGTTCCTATCGAACTGGCCAAACAGGATCTTGACAAACATGTTCTGAACATACTTTCGCTTCCTGAAAAGAGCCTGGAGATTGAAGACTGGAAAACAATGGTCGATACAGTCATAAATCCCCGTAACGGAAAAGTGGAAATAGCCGTTGTCGGAAAATACATAAGCCTGAAGGACGCGTATAAAAGCATTTATGAGGCGCTTATTCACGGAGGAATAGCCAACAGCGTCAAAGTCCTTATCAGAATGGTGGAAGCCGAAGATTTGGAACGCTTCCCGGAAAAAGATATTCTTGCTGGAGCGGACGGCATACTTGTGCCGGGTGGTTTCGGCGACAGAGGCGTGGCTGGAAAAATAAAAGCTATCGAATACGCGAGAACAAAAAATATTCCATTTCTGGGGATATGCCTTGGAATGCAGTGCGCAGTGATAGAATTCGCCCGGAACGTATGTGGTTTCAAAGAGGCGGACAGCACTGAATTCAACAGAAAAACCAATTACCCGGTCATAGATCTTATGGAAGAACAGAAAATGGTTACTGCCAAAGGCGGCACTATGCGCCTTGGATCTTATCCGTGTGTTATTGGAGAAGGAACAAAATCCCGGATCGCGTATGATAAGACATCAATCGGCGAGCGCCACAGGCACAGGTATGAGTTCAACTCCTCATATAAGTATGAATTCGAGAAGAACGGACTGGTGATAGCCGGGACTTCGCCCGACGGCAGGCTTGTGGAAATTGTGGAATTGAAAAATCATCCATGGTTTGTCGCGTGTCAGTTCCATCCTGAATTCAAATCGACGCCGTTGAAAGCGCATCCTCTTTTCATGAATTTCATAAAGGCGGCCAGGAGCTTGCAGAAATAGTTTTTATGGAAGACAATAATCTCAAAGATTTTTTGAGTTATCTCCAGAACGAAAAACAGGCGTCTGCCCATACTGTCGACAATTACAGACGCGACATTCTGCAATTCGTCAGACTGCTCTTCAAAAAAGAAACTTCCGAACTTTCCGACTGGAAAAGCGTTGACGTTTATACCGCCCGTAAATTGGTGCTGGAGCTTCAGAGTGAAAAGCTCGGCCGCGCCTCCATCATGCGCAAAGTTTCCGCGTTGAGATCATTTTTCAGGTTTATGGTGAGGGAAAATCTCGTTCCTAAAAATCCGTTTATAGGCCTCACTTCACCGAAAAAACAGCAGAGGCTTCCCAAATATATGACGGTGCCGGAAATGGATAAGCTCCTTTCAGCGCCTTCCGTTTACTGGAAAGACGCTTTGGCAAAGGGATTGCCGAAAAGTGAAGACAGCGCGGAATTCGCCATAGCCCGCGATACCGCTATACTCGAAGTGATTTACAGCGGAGGTCTGCGCATAAGCGAAGCCGTCGGGTTGAGGCTTTCTGACATCGACCTGCTCAGTGATATAATAAAAGTCAGGGGCAAGGGCAAAAAGGAAAGAATATGCGCTCTGGGGAAACCCTCAGTCGCCGCTCTGAAAAAATACATCGCTTTCAGAAAAGCGCGTACCGCTAACGATACCCCTTCCGCGCCGCTTTTCATAAACAAACACAGTACGGTACTAACCGCGCGTTCAGTGCAACGCTCTCTGAAGAATTATCTGATGATGGCAGGTTTGCCCTCAGATATGACGCCGCATAAATTGAGACATTCCTTTGCCACTCACATGCTTGACGCCGGAGCGGATTTGAGAAGTGTTCAGGAGCTTTTGGGTCATGCCAATCTCAGTACCACCCAGATTTACACGCATGTCAGCGCGGAAAGGCTCAAAGCGGTATATTCCAAGGCGCATCCACGGGCAAAGTAACTGATTTCAGAAGGGGAGGGGCATGAAAACTCAGATCTTTTATTTTTCCGGTACGGGCAATTCTTTGAGCGTTGCCAGAGTCCTGGCGGGAAAACTTGAAGATACTCAAATTGTATCAATTCCCATCGCGCTGAAACACGGTATCCAACCGGAATGCGATTGCCTTGGCATCGTTTATCCTGTTTACGCTTTCGGTATTCCTCTGATTGTCGCAAAATTCCTGAAACAGCTTTCTCTTTCCAATGACGCATATATTTTTGCAGTCTGCACTTATGCGGGGCTGGCGGGGAAATCTCTCCTCTTAGCGAACAGTTTTCTTCAGAAAAGAAATTTAACCCTTTCCTCAGGTTTCATGGTGAAAATGCCGGGTAATTACATCCCTTTCGGCGGCGCTCCGTCAAAGGTGAAACAGGAAAAAGAATTTGCTGAGGCTGAAAGACGCCTTTCCGGCATTGCTGAAATCGTCAAGTCCGGAAAAAAGATACCTCTGGAAAGAAACTTCATTCCTCCGCTCTGGCTTTCCAGATTAATATTCAGCTATTGCAAAAAAGAAGCCTCCTATGTTGCCATAAAAAACTTCAGGAGCGATGAAAAATGCAATGCCTGCGGCTTGTGCGCGAAAGTCTGTCAGACGGAAAATATTGTCATTAAAAACGGGAAGCCTCTCTGGGGCAATCATTGTGAACAGTGCATGGCCTGTCTGCAATGGTGTCCGCGGGAGGCAATTCAATACGGAAAGCATTCCGCCAGGCGTAAGCGCTATCAGCATCCCGGAGTGAAAGCCCGCGAACTTTTTATTGAACAGGAAAACAGCGGCGAAGCTTTTAAAAATAAAGAATGATGTAGAGCGGAATTCTTTTCACGTCCGTAAATCGTCAAGCCCGAAGCAGCTTCCTGAATGAGATTGGAAAACAGTTATGTTTTTTCCGTACGCGTGAATAGAATCATCCGTATCCACGCGCAAAGCGCAGCCGGATGCTATGCCATAACCAAGAGTCGCGTCGGGACAATGTGATAACGCAGTTTTCAATTCGCGCCATCCGTCTTCCTCATCATGAGTATCGCAAATGAAATTACCGAGACCGAGACAGGGAAAAAGTCCTGCCGTCGAGTCGTCGTCCGGGTTTTCCCAATTGATCCAGTTCGTGCACATCATTATGCTTCCGGCTGAAACACCGGCAAATGCCGTGCCGCCGGCGAAGAGTTCATTGAGAATTTCAGGAGCATAAGTTTTATTCAGGACACTCATGCCCTTTTCTACGTCTCCGCCGCTGATGAAGACAAGCTTTGCACTCTGAAGAGCTTTTATGCCGGAGCGGTTGAATTTTACCGGAAAGACTTCTCCTGTGCCGGAAGCCTGCAATATCTTTTTTAAGAATGAATAATAATCGGGATCTTCATTGCTTGCCGCGCCGATATAAGCGGTTTTCGGTGTCTTCAGTCCGAGTCTTTTTATGAAATCGGCAAGGATAGGGTTTCTATTCGTTCTGCCGCTGTATTTTCCTCCGGCTTCAAAGAGAAGCGCACCGTGTTTTATTTTATTATCAGACATGGAGTAAGTGATCCTTGTATTGATTAAGATAAAAATTCATAATGCGGATGTTTGGATTTTTCAGTAAACGGAAACGGCTGATATGATGTTTCCAGAAAGTTCCGGGGATTTATGCTTATCAATGGTTTTGTAAGACGGTATTTTCCCGGCGGGTCGGGAGATATCCCTTTTACTTCAAGAAGTTCGAAGCGGGCCTTTTTCCCGTAGCTTGCGACAAGGGGTTTGCGCAAAGAAACTCTGAGTTTTTTCTGAATGTGATTTTCTTCGGGGACATAGTAAAAAGAGTAATTATACGGAGTTGTCTGGATAAGCTGATATTCGGCAATTCCTTCAATATCGGCTATGGCGCGGTCAAGGGCCGCCTGAGTAACCGCGCGTCCGTTTGAAGATGTGGTTATGTTTACTGCGCGTCCTTCAATGGTGTCCAGGGTTAATCCGTCATTCCTCCCGCAAGGGCATGCTTCTGAGGATAGCGTTACTATATCGCCTATGTCAAATCGCAGGAGTGATTGCCATGGATTGGCAAGTGTCGTTACCAGTATCGCGCCTGTCTGCGGGCCTCCATGTTTCCCGGAAAATGGAATAAAGTCAACATGACAGTGCTCGGTGTTCTGGTGGAATTTGCCGCATTCGCACTGCATGAAGACATAAGCTGTTTCAGTCGAACCGTAAGAGCTTGCCATCGGCACACCGAAAGCTTTATCAATCTGCCTTTGATGCAGAATGGATGGATTTTCATAGGTGAAAATGATCAGCGGCGGCTTATAGACTTTCAATTCATTTCTGTTTATGAAACGGCTCAAACGCGCCAGATAAGATGGATTGGCCTCCAGAATCACGGGGCGGTATTCAGTGAGTTCCGAGAGCATACGGGACATGTGCCGCTCTGTCCAGTGAACGGGATTTACTCTTTCGTTGAGAAACAGAAAGCGTCCGAGAGAACGTTCTTCCCTGCTCAGATATTTATCTTTGCGGTGAAAACCTACACAAAGAGGACTGGCAAGTATGGCCTCCCTGTGACTGCCGGTGCAGACTTGGGCGGCGCTGCTGTTCAGTTTCCATGAAGAACGTTCAGACGCGTCCCACCATGGCTGATACCAGACATTGCTGACACGGTCCCCGGTGCTCCCGCTGGTTTTCACTATTTCCACTTTGCCGGCAGCGAGGGCCTTCTTCAGATCAAGTCCTTCCGGGACAAAGCCGGTAGGTCCGTATTTATTCATCAGGGCCTTGTCAAGCAAAGGAAGGGCTTTATAACGGGAGAAAACATTTTTGCCGCCGATATCCGCGCTTTTCCATGAGTGATAGGCGGGAACCTTTTTTAGCGCTGTTTCAAGAGCGTTAAGGCATTTCTTCTCATAGCCCTCCGGGTAGGAGCATTTAAGTGGATGTGTCATTGGCCGCGCCCTCCTGTTGGATACCGCTTGACTGGGGCAATATAGTGCGCGTACAATCCTCTTCCAAGCGGCAGCTTTAACGATTCTAATGAGATTGATGTTTTGCTGATTTCAGCCACCATATGCAAAATTCCTGTATTTTTACAAAATCACGATTTTTTTTACAATTGCTATTGACTTAATGGAAGTTGTCTATTATTATATATGCAAGAGGAAAACAATTGAAATAATAAATAACCAAACAAGAGGAGATAAGAAAATGTCAGAACTTGCGGTAAAAGGCGGAACCCCGGTTAATAAGGAAAGTTTCCCGATGTGGCCATCTTTCCAGAAGTCAACAATCCAGAAGGCGATGGAGCCTCTGAAGAGCGGACTTGTCAATTACTGGACGGGTAAAGTCGGTACAAAATTTGAAGCGGAATGGGCAAAGTGGAACGGCGTTAAATTTGCCATCAGCACTTCAAACGGCACAAGCGCGCTGCACACGGCTGTGGCTTCCATGAATATCGGCCCCGGCGATGAAATAATCTGTCCCTCGTATTCGTTCATAGCTTCGTCTTTCTGCATAATCCAGGCCGGAGCGCTTCCCGTCTTCGCCGATGTAAAGGAAGATCATACCATAGACCCGGACGATATTGAGAAGAAAATAACGAAAAAAACAAAAGCCATCATAGTCGTTCACCTTTACGGCATAGTCGCCGATATGGACCCGATTTTAAAGATAGCCCGCAAGCATAACCTGAAAGTCATAGAAGACTGTGCGCAGTGTTTCGGTGGCGTTTACAAAGGCAAAAAGACAGGCACAATCGGCGATGCCGGATGTTTCAGCTTCTGCCAGAGCAAGCACTTTACGACAGGCGGCGAAGGCGGCATGGTCATCACAAACAACGAAGACCTCGCATGGGAATGCCGTTCATTCCGCGACCACGGTTATGACGTCAAAGAAAGGCTGAACCTGCTCGAACTCGAAGGCAAGCTTATGTATATCCATAAGAGGGTCGGCTTCAACTACCGCTTGACTGAAATGCAGTCGCAGATAGGTCTTTGCGAACTCGCCAGGCTCGACTCATGGAATCTTAAAAACCGTATACGCAACGGCAAAATGCTTATCAAAGCCCTGAAAGATCATCCCGCCATCCTTCACGCGCCGGTTGACACAAAAGAACGTCAGAATGCTTTCTGGTGGGCCCCCTTCGTGCTCAATACCGATAAGCTGAAATGTACGACCAAGGAATTCATCAAGGCTGTCGCCGCGGAAGGCGTTCCCGTTTACAGCGTGCTCTGGCCTGAAATGTATCAGGAAAAAGCCTACGTTGAAAAGAATGGTTTCGGTACATTGAAATATCCGTTCAAAGATCCTAACGCCAGAGATATTGATTATTCAAAAGTATTCTGCCCAAAAGCCAGATGGATATCGGACAGGACAATGTCATTCTTTACGCATCCCGTCTATACAAAAAAACATATTGAGCTGTATATTAAGGCATTTAAGAAAGTCGCCGAATATTACATGAAATGAGGTAGTTGATGAAGAACGTAAAGTACGCCATCATAGGTTTTGGCGGGATAGCCGAACACCGTATCGCGAAAGAAGGTTTCGCGTGTGACAAAAAGAGATTCAAAAAAGGCCTTGCCAACGCGGAACTTGTCGGGGTAACCGACAAGAACCCGGCAAGGGAAAAAGCCGCTTCAGCTCTCGGGCTGAAGTGGTATAAGTCAATGGAGGACATTCTCAAGGATAAATCCGTTGACGCTGTATTCATCGCAACAAACAACCGTTCGCACGCGGCCGTCGCGAAAGCCGCGTTGAAGGCCGGCAAGCATTGCATCGTTGACAAGCCTGCCGCTACAACGGTCAAGGACGCAAAGGAGCTTTGCGCACTGGCGAAGAAAAATAAACTGAGCCTGGCCGTTGATCATATGATGATTTACAATGCCTATAACGAGAAAGCAAAAGAGCTTATAGGCAAAGGCGCGCTCGGTAATGTAAACGATATCTGCCTGCACATGGAATTCCTTTACGGCTCCACGCCGGAAGAGGCTAAAACATGGCGCTGTGCGGACCCCGCTGAATTCGGCGGTCCCATCGGCGATGTGGCAAGCCATTGCATGTATATGGCCGAATTCCTTTTCGACAGCAAAATAAAATCGCTTTCATGCGTTTATTATCCCAAGACAATGAAGATAAACGTGGAAGACGGCGCCTATATCAAATTCGTCATGGACAATGGAGTTTCAGGTTCCGTGAAAGTCGGTTTCAACGAGCCGAGAGGCGGATTGGGCGGTACGTTGTCCGGGCTGGGTTATGAAGTTTACGGCTCAAAGGCCGCATTGCGCGGTTACGCCACGCTTTTCCAGCTTTCAGGCCATGATGACGAGCCCGTCAAAATCAGGCTTGACATGGATGACTTCAAGACAGTAAAATCATGCGATGTGAAAAAAATAAAAAATATTTACCAGTCAGTTATTGAGCATCACGCGGCTTCCGTCCTTTCAAAAAAACCGATGGACGGTCTCGATGCGGTGCATAATATCGGACTGATAATCGCCGCGCATAAATCAGCTCAGAGCGGCGGCAAAGTATTGAAGGTGCAATAGCAATTATGATAAAAACAGGCTTCGCCAGAGAAGTGATAACACCGGCCTTGGGAATTCCCCTGGTCGGTTATTTTAATCCGCGCCCTAATAAAGGCGTACTCGACAATCTTTATGTGAAAACACTGCTTTTCCAGAAAGGAAAGAAAGCAACCGGTATCATTAGTTTTGATCTCTGTTTTGTCTCCGAGGAAATGCTGGAGGGCATAAGGAAACGCCTCATTAAAAAAGGCATGAAATTCGCAAAAGATATTATTATGTGCGCGACACATACTCATACGGGGCCTTATGTATGTAGCTTTTTCGGAGCGGAAAGAGATGAGAAATACTGTTCCCTCCTTATTGACAAAGCGGTGCTTTCCGTGGAGGAGGCTTACAAAAATCTTCATGATTCTGAAATTTCATTCGGAAGCGTGAAGAGCAATCCTTTCGCTTACAACCGCCGCTATTATATGAAAGGCGGTAGAGTAGTTACAAATCCAGGGAAGCTCAATCCTGACATCGTAAAACCGGAAGGTCCGGTCGATAACGAAATAGGATTTATCACGATAAAGCAGGACGGCAGGATCACATCCGTTATAGCGAATATAATAAATCATACGGACACTGTCGGCGGTGATTTAGTTTCCGGCGACTGGCCCTCAATGATGGAAAAAGAAATACAACAGGATTTGGGCTATGAGGCAAATGTCATAACCCTTATAGGCTGTTCCGGCAATATCAACCACCTTGACGTTTCGACCGGCAGAAATCAATCCTCGTATGAAGAAGCAAAAAGGATTGGAAAAGGTTATGCCCGGATAATACTTGATAATCTTAAGAAAGCTGAAAAACTTTCAGAGGATGACTTCAAGGTAAGCGTTCTGAAGACGGCAGTGAAAAACCGGAAAATTTTCAAGGGCGAAATTGAAAAAGCAAAGGAAATTGTAAAGAATTTCAAGTTTGACGTTGACAAGGACCTCACCAGTGAAGACTTGGCGAAAGGCCATGGTTCCGTGACGTATTTCTTCGCGAATCAGTTGCTTGAATTTAATAAGAAATCCGCAGGCAAAACAAGAAATTTTGATTTGACGGCAATCAAATTCGGAAAGAAACTGGCGTTGACTACTCTTCCATGCGAGGCGTTCACTGAAATAGGTATGGAAATAAAAAAACATTCTTCTTTTGCTAAAACTTTTGTCATCAGTCTGGCGCAGGGAGAATGCGGTTATGTTCCCATGAAGGAGTGTTTCGAGCGCGGCGGCTATGAAATCCTGCCCATAGAAGGCGGCGGTTCCAGAGAAGACACTTGTGAGTTGCTCGTTAAAAATACATTGAAGATTTTGGAGTAAAATTTCAATACCCGGAAAAAGTTCATCAGTCGGAAAAAGAGGCTTTATTGTCTTTCATGACGGAATTATTGATAAAGATGTCATTGAGTGTGATAGCGATGTGATATCCGGAATATCAGAGAATGGTAATTCTTCGACTGATGAACATTTTTCCCGGGTGTTGTGAAAAATAAAAAACGTCAAAATCAAAAATTGATATCAGAATGAAACCGTGAATTCAGCCGAGCGGCACAAGTGATGGAGCGCGTCTGTTGAACGATACAACGCTGTCAAATCCCGCGTCGTCGGCCAGCTTGATGGCTTCCGGGAAATCAGAAGCCACATCCTGCGGCCTGTGCGCGTCCGAACCGAGAGAGAGGAGCATCCCGTTTGCTTTTGCCATTTTCAGGAGCTCCAGAGACGGGTACATTTCCTTTACAGGCTTTCTCAGTCCCGAAGTATTTATTTCAATCGCCATATTCTTTTTTCCGGCCAGCTCAAAGACTTCATTCATTTTCTTATTGAACGAGTCCATGCTCCGCGGATAAAAGCCGAATTTTTTAGGCAGGTCGGGATGTCCTATTATGTCAAAACAGCCGAAATCCACAAAGTCCAGAAGGAGTTCTGCGTATCTATCCCATATTTTATCCGGCGCCGCGCTGTTTTTCTTCCATGCCGGGATAGCGTTAGGATTGTCAAAAGGAAAACTGTCGATATAGTGAATGGAACCTATTATATAGTCGAATTCTTCTCCTCTGATATTTGTCATGACCTCGTTCATTTTTCCCGGGACCCAATCGAGTTCCACGGCGTAACGGACAGTAACTTTTCTACTTTTTCTCCGAAGTTCTTCTACAATTTTTTTATACTTCGGAAACTCGGAAGCGTTCATTCTGCAATCAGGGTCATAGCCGGAAGGCCATGGAAGGTGATCGGCAATGCCCAGTTCGGAAAGCCCTTGAGCTTCGGCCTGCGCGAGATATTCCTCCGGCATACCCTCCGCGTGTTTGCAGAGGTATGTATGAGTATGATAGTCAATCAGCATAAAAGGGCCTTTTAATTCTGTATTTGGCGCTGAATTGTCGAGACTGTCCTCTTTTTGTTTTCATCCTTTTTCATATCCGCCCCTACTTTGGAGGCGGCATGAAGGACAGTGGCGTGGTTTTTGCCGAAAGCCAAACCTATTTCAGGGAGAGAATGGTCTGTAAGCTTTCTGCTGAGGTACATGGCTATCATTCTGGGTTCGGCGATATTTTTAGGCCTTTTCTTGCTGAGTATGTCATTTACCCGGAGGTCAAAATATTCGGCGACTTTGCGCTGGATAAGGTCAATGGAGATTTTCTTGTTCGTATTTTCTTCTTCAAGCACTTTACTGAGGAGATCTTCGGCTTTTTCAATCGTTATGCGGCAGTTTGACATGGCGGACGAAAATGCCACCAGACGGAACAGCGCGCCTTCCAGCCGTCGCACGCTTGAAGTGATTCTGGCGGCGATGAAAAAAAGAATTTCGTCATCAAGCTTTACCAGATGTTCTTCCTGTTTCATTTTCAGAATTGCCAGGCGGGTTTCAAAAGACGGCTTGGTTATTTCAGTGGTTACGCCTGATTCGAATCTTGAGACGAGGCGTTCTTCAAGGCCATTTATTTCGCACGGCTGCTTGTCCGAGGTTAGTATTATCTGCCTGTTTGAATTATAGAGCGTATTAAAAGTGTTGAAAAACTCTTCCTGAAGCTGAGGCTTGTTGGCCAGCTGATGCACGTCATCAACGAGCAGGCAGTCAACGCTTCTGATATAGGCCCTGAATTCGGCGTGTTTTTTCATTCTCAGTGAATCGACGTAGAGGTTCAGGAGTTCTTCGCATGTTATATAGCGGACATTGGCTTTAGGTTTTTCCTGAAGGACGTTGTGGGCTACCGCCTGAAGAAGATGTGTCTTGCCTATGCCGGTGCTCCCGTGTATGTATAAGGGATTGTATGTGCCCGGCGATTTAGCCGCGGTCAGAGCGGCCGCGTGAGCGTAGCGGTTTTCCTCTCCTACCACAAAGTTCGTGAATGTATGGCGCGAAAGACAGTTTTCCGGAGAATTATTTTCGTCCTCCGTGTCATTTTCCTTTTTAACCTCAAAGAGTGAAGATGGAGAAAGTTCCTCCTCGCTTTCCTCTGGCAGGTATCCTGTTTCAAATTTTATCGAGAGCTTTTTTCCGGCTGCTTCATTTACGGCTTCAGAAAGAACATCCTCATAGTGCGTTTTGAGCCAGTCCGCGAAAAAATCATCGGAAACGCCCAAAATAATATTGTCTTTAGACAACGTTACGGGTACTATGCACTGGAACCACTGTTCAAAAGCGGTAATGCTGAGTTTTTCCTTCAGAAAACCACATGATTTTGCCCATATTTCTTTTACGTTCAAAACCCCTTCAATCATCACTTAAATCCTTCCCTTCCCAAGTGAGTTATCAACAGATTTCAGGCTGGGTTTTCTAAATGCCGTCAACTAAGCAGCACTAGAGCGCCAAAAGAAATATAAAACACGAAAAAATCTTTCCGCCCTCACTGAAAGACTTTCCCGCTTTTCTTTAATATCTGAGGCTGAAATCTATTAATTTAAACTCGTTTTTCAAAACAACATGCCGTTTAAAAGAAGCCCGCATGGTCAACTATGATAAGCAAGGCTAAGATAAACGACTTATAAAAAATCCCTCAAAACAGTCAATAACTTGTTAACAGGTTATTAACAGGCCCGCGGTCTTCCACCTCCGCAAGCCAATATACAATCTAACAAAGAACTAAAAACTAGCAAATGAAAAAACAAAAAGATTTACACTTTTTTTCTTCATTTTGCGCTTGAAAAAAAAAGCTTTTAAGTCTAGCCTGAAAATTATGAAAAAACAAGCGGTTTTTAAAAAGATTTCCGGGATATTCTCTAAGTAACTGACTGCGTGTTGAAATATTTTTATTTCACTTCATATTATAGCATTGTCCGGCGTATGATTTTACGCCCGGTCTTGAATTCAGTTTATTGCCTGAGGGCGGAAAGATGAAAAATGGATAAACTGCGGAAACTGTATATAACGGATTATTGCCTCACTCCGCATGAGAATATACCACGGAGCGGAATTCTCTGCAAAGGCGATAAGATTACTGCTGTCGGAGGAGCTTCCGCTTTCAGCAGAGAGGACGATATGGAGGTTGTCGAGCTTCCCGGTACGTATGCGGTGCCCGGGTTTATCGATACTCACATAAACGGGGCAGGAGGCTTCGATGCCAGTACATCTTATGAGCGCGGCGCGGATATGGGCTCAATGTGCGAGGTGCTGGCCTCCCACGGCGTAACTTCATTTGTGCCTACAATTGTTTCCGCGCCTTTCGATAAAATGCTTCTTGCCGTTTCCTCGACCGTGAAAATGCTTGATGGCGGATACAATGGCGCTCTCCCGGTCGGGATTCATCTTGAAGGACCGTTCATTAATAAAGAAAAACACGGTTCTCAGAGGGAAGAAGATATTCTTGCGAGGGTTGACATTGGAATGCTTCGTGAAATCATAGCTGAAGGCCGAGGGAAAATAAAACTTTTCACTTTTGCTCCTGAGCTGCCGGGTGCCATGAAGCTTATTGAGATTTTGCTTGAGAACGGCATAAAGCCCTCAATGGGCCATAGTCTCGCTTCCGAAGATGAAGTTCTCAGAGCAGTGGAAGCGGGTGTATGCCGCTGTACTCATCTCTATAACGGTATGCCTGCGCTTCATCACAGAGATATCGCGCTTACGGCGGTGGCGCTGACCGACGACAGAATTTCGATTGAGCTCATACTTGACGGAGAGCATCTTCATCCGCGCATGGTTGACCTGGCGTGCAGGGCAAAGCCCAAAGATAAACTTATCGGCGTAAGCGATGCTGTTCAAGGCCTGGGCCTGGATGACGGCAAATATCATCTTGGCGTATCGAAAATAAGGGTAAAAGACGGAGTCGTTACCACTGAGGACGGTGTGCTTGCCGGAACTACTCTTACGCTGGAAAAAGGATGGCAGCACCTGGTAACTTACTCTCATCTCAAGGATACTGACGCCGCCGCCTGTTTTACCATAAATCCGGCGCGTGACATCGGGCTTGAAGACACGGGGGAATTGCGCCCTGGAAAATTTGCCGATATTTCATTTTTTGATTCACTCACAAACAAGACAAGGCTTACCGTGTCCAGAGGACGCATTGTATATGATTCCGAGGGTAAATATTTGAAAGAAGTGGAACATCTTCCCAATTTCCCCTGAGAATAAAAAACACAGAAAAATTAAAACTTCAACGGATTGAAAATGGATTATATTTTACTTGATTCCGGAAATAAGAAAAAACTTGAACAGATAGGCCCTTACCGTCTCGTCCGCCCTGCGCAGAATGCCGTATGGAAACCCGTACTCTCAGAGGCGGAATGGGCAGGCGTAAATGGCATTTTTGAGCGTGATTCTACTGGCGGCGGGCGCTGGAAGTGGCTCAGGGGCGGCGTGGCCCCTTCGTGGAATGTGGACTTGGATTTTTTCAATATGCTCGTGAAACCTACCGATTTCGGTCATCTCGGTTTTTTTCCTGAACAATACAGCAACTGGCAGTGGCTGAAAAAAAACGTTTCCGGATTTGGCGCACAGCCGAAAGTCCTGAATCTTTTTGCTTATTCCGGCGCTTCGTCCCTGGCCGCGGCCTCAGCGGGCGCGAATGTATGTCATGTCGATGCCGCGAAGGGAATGGTGGACTGGGCAAAAGAAAATCTGAAACTGAACTCGGAAATACCCGAGAGAATACGCTGGATAACGGACGACGTCATAAAATTCGTTAATCGCGAAATCCGCCGGGGCAGCCTCTATAATGGAATTATTCTTGACCCTCCTTCATTCGGCAGGGGCTCTCAGGGACAGGTGTGGAAACTTGAAGACGATATAATGCCGTTTCTTGAGCTTTGCGGACAGATTATCGATAAAAAATCTCCGTATTTCGTTATTATAAGCTGTCACTCTCAGGGATTTTCCCCGAGCGTTCTTTCCCGCCTCCTCTGCGATGTTTTCAGTTCAAAAGGCGAAATTCAATCAGGCGAAATGTTAATAAATGAAAAGAACGGAAGAGAATTTGCCGCCGGTTCGTACTCGCGTCTTCTCTGCCGCTGATAATTCGGTTTTCAATCCAGCGTTTGTCTGTACCTGAACAGGCCGATGAGTATTATTCCGAAAAGAAAAGCGACTATGAATATGCCGTGCCGGTAAAAATCACCGAGTCCCGCGCCGCGCAGTATTATTCCTCTCACAATTTCAAGAAAATGTGTGAGCGGCAACATTGAGCCTATGCATTGTGCCCAGAAAGGCATCCCCCTGAACGGAAACATGAAACCTGAGAGCAGTATTGAGGGAAGAAAGAAAAATACCGACATTTGTACAGCCTGCAGCTGATTTTTTGCCAGTGTCGATATTGTAACGCCCACTGCCAGATTTGCGGCTATAAAGAAAAATGCCACGAAAAAGAGCAAAGATATGGAACCGGCGAATGAGATGTTGAAAAGATATTTAGCCAATCCCAGCACCAGCGTGATCTGAATGTATCCCACAATCATGTACGGGATTATTTTGCCTGTCATGACTTCCAGCGGCTTGACGGGCGTGGCCAGCAATGTTTCCATTGTGCCGCGTTCTTTTTCCCTCGTAACTGCCAGTGAGGTTATAAAAACCATCGTCATTGTGAGAATTACCCCCAGCAAACCGGGAACTACATTTACCTGCGTCCTGATTTCAGGGTTGAAGCATCTATGCAGGCGTATGTCCACCGGGCCGTTTTTTACGCCGATTGCCGCAAGGGGCCCTTTCAGCTCTTTTGCCAGCGCCGAATTAACTATGCCTTCAAATGCGGAGAGAGCGTATGATACGGCGGAGGGGTCCGCCGCATCGGCCTGTATAAGAAGCTGCGGCCTTTTTCCCTTTGCCAGTTCCCTGGAGAAATCAGGGGGAAAGCTTATTACGAACTGGGCTTCCGCGCGCTTCATGATTTTTTCCGCCTCGTCTTCGCTTTCAGCTTCTTTGACTATGCTGAAATATTCACTGTTTTTCATGGCCGAAACTATAGCGCGGGTAAAATTGCTTTGTCCGGCTTCTACGATTACGGTGGGGAGAAACTTCGGATTTGAATTTATGGCGTAACCGAAAATCACAAGCTGCAACACCGGTATTCCTACCATCATCGCGAAAGTCATCCTGTCGCGTCTCATCTGAATAAACTCTTTGACTACCACTGACGCGAAACGGCGCGGTGAAAAACTGAAGAGTGTTTTTTTCATTTGAAGTTGTCCGTCGCTTTTTTTTCCGTTAAGTATATGAATACGTCCTCAATGCCGGAACCGGTTTCCATCCATGAAAAACCGCTTTCATTCAGATACGGTTTTATCGCGTTTTCGAGTCTCTGTTTATCGCGTCCGGTAACATGCAGGGAATTGCCGAAGACTATTGTCTGTTCTATTCCGTCACACTTTCTCAATTTTTCGGCAAGGATGCTCAGGTTGGCGCCTTCTACGCGCCATGTGTGCAGTCCGGCTTCCTCTATGACTTCACGAATTGTGCCTCTGGCGAGAAGGTTTCCGTAAGCAATATAAGCGAGGCGGTGGCATCTTTCGGCTTCGTCCATGTAGTGAGTCGAAACAAGCGCGCTTATCCCTTCAGATGCGAGTTTGTGGAGTTCCTCCCAGAAGTCCCTTCTGGCTTTTGGATCGACTCCCGCGGTCGGCTCGTCAAGCAGAAGCAGTTCGGGGCTGTGAACGAGGCATGCGGCAAGCGCCAGACGCTGTTTCCAGCCTCCGGAAAGAGTTCCGGCAAGCTGTTTTTCCCTGCCGGAGAAACCCGTCTTCTCCGTAATGCCGTTTATTACGTTCCGCGCGTCAGAAATGCCGTAAAGTCCGGCGATGAGTTTCAGGTTTTCGAGAACAGTCAAATCCTCATAGAGACTGAATTTCTGTGTCATGTAACCGACGCGCGGTTTTATCAGGTCTTGCTGTTTCAATACATCAAGTCCGAGGCATGTTCCCTCCGCGTGGTCAGGTGTAAGCAGTCCGCAGAGCATGCGAATGAAGGTCGTCTTTCCGCTTCCGTTGGGGCCGAGAAAACCGTAAATTTCTCCGCGTTTGACCTGTATGGCTATATTGTTCACCACAAGTTTCGGACCGAAACTCTTCCTTACGTTTCTTACGTCTATGACATATTTATTGTCGTTGACGCTCCCCATTTTATTTCCCCGTCTGAAGAAGTTTTACGATGACAGGGAGTCCGGGATTGAGAATGGCCGCGTCCTTGAGATCGGGCTTTGCCTCTATCATGAACATAAGCTTTTCTGTATTCTCCTGACTGTAGATTACGGGCGGGGTATATTCGGGTTTCAGTGAAATATAATCCACTACAGCTGAATATTTATTTTCAGGAGTTTCCGTTGTAAACTCCACTTTGTCTCCCGCTTTGAGCTTAAAAGCCTCCGCGTATTTGACGAAGAAGCGGACTTTGACATTTTCCGGCGCTATCAGGCTTATCGCCGCGTTGCCGGGGGCCGCGTATTCGCCCTTTCTCAGGAGAACGTCAAAAACCCGTGCGTCGTTTTGAGCGAAAACCGTGCGCTGTTCAAGTCTCCATTTTGCGGCGGCAAAAGAATCTTCCGCGGCCTTTACAGCTTCCTGTGCCGCTTCAATCTGGTCTTTTCTGGCCGGGAGCTCTGCGACCTTCAAGGATTGTTTGGCTTCATTCAGTGTCCATAAATCGCGTGCCAGGTTCCATTTCGCGGTGTCGTAATCTCTCTGTGATACTGCGTCTTTTTTGCGAAGAAGCATGTTCCTCTCATGTTCGATGTTTGAAAGCTCATATACGGCATTAAGCTTGGATATTGTTGCTTTTATCTGGTTTATTTCCTCTTCGCGGGCGCCTTTCAATACGTCCTGAAGTTCAGCGCGCGCCTTTTTCAAGTTTGCTTCGGCTTCCGAATATGCCGCAAGATATTCTGTTCTGTCGATTTCAAAAAGCTTCTCGTCTTTCTTAACGGTGTTTCCCCTTTTGACGGACAACTCTGTTATTATCCCTCCGCTTTCCGGTGAAATATAAAGCATGTCCGCATCAATATAGCCCTGGCGTAAAGAATTTTTGCCGTCATCGCAGGCGCTTAAAAAACATAGCGCCGCAAAAGCCGTAATTATCTTCAGCCTGAAATTTTCCAGAAAAAATGTACGAGGCATTTTCATTTTTTCCTGCCGCTTTTTTTATCCGCCTTTATATTATTAAATATCTTCCCGGCTATCATTTCACTATTTTTTTGCGTGAAGTTGCTTTCCCCGGTAAGCGTATCTATTACGGGCCTGTTAAAAAGAAAAATACACTGGGCTATTGTCAATATTCCAATGCTGTCGATTTCTTTTTCAGAACAGCCTTCAGAAACTATTTTCCTTATTGTCTGCCTTATTTTCATAAAGCGCGGCTTTATCTGTTTTTCCAGTATCTCAAAAAAGAACGGTGACGGGTTTATCATTTCTCTTATCATCATCCTGAAGCGGTACCTGTGAAGGGGGCTTTCAGCTGAAGTGTTTTTCACAAAATATTGTATCATTGTTTTAAGAAATTTTTCGGGTTCCAGCTCAGGAGATGATATTTTCAGCGCTTCGTCAATCGGGTCGGCAAGCTGGAAGACGTATTCTATAACATGTCTGTACAGAGCTTCCTTGCCGCTGAAGTGGTAGTTCACCGCGGCTATATTGATTTTTGCCTTCGAGCATATATTTCTTATCTTTGCGCCGTGATAACCGTGTTCCGTAAATTCCTCCAGCGCGGCTTCAATTATTCTTTCCTTAGTACCCATAACACACCTCTCTAACATTTGTATCAAACAATATTTTAAAACATCTGTTTGATTTTGTCAAGGCCTGAAGAAGAAAAAACGGCTTTTTTAATGATTTTTCGGGATAGATATTTTTATTGTGCCATGAAAAAAGCGGTGAAGCAAAATAATAAGTTTTGCCTCACCGCTTGACGACGGAAATGCTTGGGAGATTACAAGGAGACGACTTTGTTGCTCAGTATTCCTATCTGATCAATTTCGATCTCAACAATATCTCCGCTTCTGAGAAAACGCGGCGGCTTCTGTGCCATGCCGACGCCGCATGGGGTGCCCGTCAGAATAACTGTTCCCGGGTAGAGTGTTATTCCCTCTGACAGATGAGATATTATTCTCGCTATGCTGAAAATCATGTCGGAGACAGGCTGGTCCTGCATTATTTTGCCGTTCAGGCGGAGCTTTATATGGAGTTCTTCAGGACGCGTAATCCCTGTAACGAGATATGGGCCAAGGGGACAGAAGGTGTCAAAAGATTTTCCGCGCGCCCACTGAGCGTCTATTTTGAGTTGTACGTCACGGGCGGACACGTCATTGGCGCAGGTAAAGCCAAGTACATAATCCATCGCGTCTTTTTCGCTGACGTAGCTGGCTGTTTTGCCTATGACAACCGCGAGTTCTGCTTCGTAATCGACTTCATCGGGATTCTTGCTGGGTAAAATGATGTTTTCATTATGCGCTGTCAAGGAATTGGTAGTTTTTATGAAGACCAGCGGATTTTTTGGCGGTTCGGCCGCGCATTCTTTGCAGTGGTCTATATAATTCGCTCCGATTGCGATGATATTCGGCGGATTTACAGGCGGAAGAAAACTTTTGATTGAACCGAGCTCTACAGTTTCGCCTGTCTCTTCAAGAGTCCCCTTGAAAATACAGCCTTTCAGGATTTTAACGTTATTGCCTTCCAGTTTTCCAAGGCAGGCATCAGAATGTCCATCTTTCTTGAAACGGATATATTTCACAGTGTATTCCTTTTAGTTTAGTTTTGAGAATATAGTAGTTTTTCTGTTTAAATCCAGGCTGAGGATGATTTTTATCCCAGCTCTGGCCCGGCGATTGCAAAATATTGCTCATTGACTGTCGTATAAGAATTTTCACCTTTATACATTCTTATAAAATTACGCTGTTGAACAAAACCCAGGCTTTTCACGCTTTCAACAAATGCGGAATTCGTATCAATCACATCAAGCACTGCCGCCTTGCCGTTCAAAGAGGGAAGAACTCCTTTCAACAGTTTCGCGGCTGTCGCGCGGTCATCCGCGACCAACGGCCCAAGTTGGGTAAATTTCCTTCCTTGCCGTCCGAAGAGATAAGCTTTTATTTTGTTATTCTCCGCATATTTGAAACAGAGTTCCGGGAATGTCGAAGTCAAATAAGTCAGAACATTTGTTCTATCGGCTCCAAAGACGAATTTGTCTTTTTCAATAATCTCCGGCATATCTCCCATTTCAACAGAAGATATTTTATCTGATTTTTCACCCTGACACTGAACGGAAATGTTTATCATTCTGCTTAGAGTATATTCATCTTTAAAGCCGAGCTTGTCATATACTTTTTTTCCGTCCGGGGTAGCGTCGAGTTTTATGTTGTCATAGTCTTTCAGCGCGTCCATTGTATGTTTCATTAGTGCGGACGCGATGCCCATTCTTCTGAACGCGTTGTCAACTAATACCATGCCGATCCATGAGACTTTGTTTTCATATCCGACACTTGTAATTGACGCCACGGGTCTTCCCATGTGGACCATTACAAAACAGGCTTTCTCATTCATGCTTAAAAAAGCTTCCCAGCTGGACGCTGTCTGATTCCAGTCCGCCATCTCGATTAATTTCATCAGTCCAGGGATATCCTTTTTGAGCATATTCCGGATTGCCAGTCCACCTGAGCCGGCAAATCTTGGCTGATTTCGGAGCCTGCTGATTCTATCCCTGATATAAGGCAGGAGATTGCAGACGGTATTATCCATCAGAAGTTTTCCTTCTTCTTTCGACGCTTCTTCATAATGCCCTATCGCGCCCCTTGCGTTGAAATGCCCCACTCCAAACGTGGTAAGGTCGCTTTGACGCAATGGAATTGCTCCATCATCAAATTCAGGCTTATTTTTGATAACTCTGACGGCTTCGGGTTTTTCAATCATTATTCTGGACGTTTCACTTTTTCCGGCGTGAATATCAAGTGTTGTCTTGCCGGGCGATACATGGGAATTGGCGAATTCCCAGGGATTGATCAGCAGAATTTTTATATTCCGGTCATGTCTGTTTATATCTCTGCAAACAGGTATGAGACAATGATTGCCGCCGTGCCCGTTTACGACAATAAGTATTTTGAAGTTCTGTCCTTCCGCCTCGTCCGCTATGTCTCTGATGATTTGCATCAGCGTTTCAGGTCTAAGTGAAAAAGAACCTCTGAAACCTGTGTGTTCGAGGCTTGTCGCGATTCCCTGTACCGGAAGAAGCGCGGCGTCCAGTTCCTTCGCAATTATCCCGGCGAAATACTCGGCATGGATAATATCGGTGTTTAGAGGCAAATGTGAATCATGCTGTTCCACTGAACCGATCGGCAGGATTAAAATATCGCCGGAATGCTTCTGCCATTCTACTGTAGTGTTTGCTGTGTCAATCATGTTTCAGTTCAATCCCAGATATCATTTTCATTGAAAGGAATGGATACCTCATCTTTTATTTTATCCGATTTATACATTGCCAGCGCTATTTCCAGTGAAGCTTTCACGGAAGAGCACGGAATGCACAGTTCTCTGCCGCTTTCAATTGCGTCAACGCAGTCATCAATCACATATTGATGATCTTCGCTTGGAAGCGCCGACGGGTCACTGCTTGCGGTTGCTTGCGCGGCATTGCCGGAGGCGCGGATTTTTTCATCTTCCGGTTTTTCCTCTTTGAATTTCCAGAGCTTGAATGCCGTCCCGCACATAATGGCGCTGCCGTCTGTTCCGTATATCTCAATCTGCACGTCATTTCCCGGCCATATAGCGGTGCTTGCCTGAACAAAGCCTCTTACGCCATTGGCGAATGTGATCCTCGCGTCAAGCGTATCTTCAATTTTTATTTCCGGGTGCGCCAGATTATGCATTTCGGCGACAACGCCGGACGCGGGGCCCATCAGATATTGCAGAAGGTCGATATAGTGGAACGCATGTTGAATAGTTACTCCGGCGCCGCATTTGCGGTTTGAGCGCCATGCGTCCATTTTGTAATAGTCCGCGGCGCGAAACCATTTCATGACGGCGTCGACGCGCAGTATTTTTCCGAAGCGTTTCTGTTCCAGTGCCGCTTTTATGTGTCGCATCGGTTCGCGGATTCTGCACTGCACGAATATGCCGAATTTCACGCTGGCGTCCTTGCAGGCTTTTATCATCCTGTCAGTTTCTTTGAGTGACATGGCGGGCGGTTTTTCGCAAAGCACGTGTTTTTTTGCCGCCGCCGCTTTCAGGACAAATTCAGTGTGCATGTGATTTGGCGTGATAATGTCAACAACTTCAACGCGCCCATCTTTCAGCATCTCGTCAAAGGATGTATATACAGTTGCGGACGGAGCAAATTTTTCCGCCAGCTTTTTTGCGTTCTGTTCATTGACATCACAAACTGCCACTAATTCGGCCTTCCGCGACTTTCTTAAAGCGTCCGCGTGGATTCCTGAAATCATTCCGGCCCCCAGTATCCCGAATCCTTTTTTGCTCATATGCGTAATCTCCTTTTATTTTTATGGATGTAAAATAACTTTCAATGCTCTCTGCGCTTCAAGTTCCTGAAAGGCATATTCCCATTTATCCAGCGGCAGGCGGTGGCTGATTACTTTATCAGCCGGAAGCAGGCCGGAAGCGACCAGATTTATGGCGCGGTCCCAGCTGGTATAACTGGTCGAAAGACAGAAGCTGATGTCCAGAACTTTGAACGCCGCTTTTTCCCATGGGAAATCTACGTTACGCCCTCCGGTAAGTCCTATCGCGCATATCTTTCCTTTTTTGCGCACCAGGTCAACTGTTCCGGCGATCGCCGGGGGCGCTCCCGAACACTCGATGACTAAATCAGCGCCGAGGCCGTTTGTCAGCTTCATGACGGTATCGACAAGGTTTGTCTTTGCCACATTTATGACTGTTTCAAAGCCCAGCTCTCTGGCTTTATCGAGCCGCAATCCTTCATCCGGCGGCGCGCCCGCCATGACAATATGCCTGGCCCCTGACGCTTTTGCCGTCAGGCCCGCAAGCAGTCCGATAGGGCCCGGACCAATGACCACCACGAAATCGCCTGCTGTAATTCCCGCGCGTTCAATGACGTCGTGAACGGTGTTGGCAGTTGGTTCTATCACTGCCGCCGTATCATAATCCATGTTCTCCGGTATCCGGTGCAAAAGTTGTTCAGGCATGACCAGGTACTTTGTCATACAGCCGTGAATTCCCCAGCCGGGACTTCTTTTTTCAGGGCATATCTGGACATTGCCGGTACGGCAGAGGTAACATACTCCGCAGTGTTTCGTATGGGGTTCGCCGACGACACGCTCTCCGACTCTATAGTATTTGCAATCCGGCCCAAGCTTTACGATTTCTCCCGAGAATTCATGCCCCAGTATGACGGGAGGCCAATAAGGGAAACGATCATTCTTTACATGCAGGTCCGTTCCGCAGATGCCTGCGGCTTTCACTTCGATAAGGACTTCTCCGGATGCGGGGACTGGCTCCGGCATTTCCTTGAATTCTATGAAGCCCTGTCCTTTTTGTGTTTTTACTAATGCTTTCATTTTTTCCTTTCACAATATTCGAGTATGAAGTTCAGGAGTATTTCCGCCGCCTGCGCTATATCCGTCAGGGCGATATTTTCTTTAATGGAATGCGCTACTTTCAGGGAACCCGCGCCGAATACCAGTGTGGGTATATTGAGCTGGTTGTTGTAAAACCACGCGTCGCATGAAGCTGTCATGCCGTCAACAGTCAGAGAATATCCGGCGTCCGCCGCGTTTTTCAGCATTATGTGGACGAACTCATGTTCCGGGTCCATAACGCTGCAATCATGACGGTACATGAATGTCAATTCAAAATCCTCCTCCGCCAGTCCGCCGTTCAACAGCGCCTCTTTCATTTCGCTGCATATATCTTCCTTTGTCTTATTCGGGAGAAAGCCGAGTACGCCTTCGAGCAATGCCTGATTCGGCGCGGCCGCGGGCCAGTTCCCGGCCTGTAACTTTCCGAAAGTAATCGGCATGGGATTCGGGTAGATGTCGAAGAGCTTGAAGCTTCTTGACGCTTTCAGAAGATTTTCATGATATTTTTCAAGAATGTTTATCGCGTTTCTTGCAAGCAACAATGCGCTTTTTGTCTGTCCGGCCGTACCGCTGTGTCCGGCTATGCCTTTGAATTTCACTCGGAACCATACTGCCCCCCGGATTGATGTGAGCAGGCGGTTTTCAGTAGGTTCCAGAACGACGCAGAAATCAGCTTTTTCTCCGGTGCGTGCCATAGCGAGCGAGCCGTTGCCGCCGTTTTCCTCTTCATTTACCAGATGCGCGACAAGATCGCCTTTCAGCTGAATGCCCAGATTGTCCAGCGATTTCATCAGGAGATAAAACAACGCAACCTGGCCCTTGTCGTCACACGCGCCTCTTCCGTAAATCCTGCCGTCTTCCAGTTTGGGGTCCCATGCGTGGGTCATTCCTTCAGAGGCCGGCACTACGTCGGTATGAGCGTTGAACATCAGTTTGCGTCCGCCGCCATCCCCTTTTCTGCTGACGCGCAGATTAAAGCGCCCGTTGTATTTGATATCGGGGACCGGATCACAGTAATCAGGGTCTTTTGTGATATCGTCAGACAATGGGACCCTGTCTGTTCTGACATTCATGGTCTTGAATGTATCTTCAAGAAAAAGCATCAGTTCGTGCTCATTGCCCGGAGTTGTCGGATACCTGATTATGTCGCAGAGAAATTTCTGTGTTTCGGGAAGAAATTTCTCCACTGTTTTTTTTATTTCTGTCCGCATATTGAATGTCCTTTAGAGGCTGAGTTTTTTTAATGCTTTTTCCATGCATACCAGGCTTTCATCGGCGATTGCCTTTGTTATTACCAGGGGAGGGGCGACCCTTATCACATTCCCATAGACTCCGACTGAACCGACAAGGAGGCCGTTTTCGGCACATGCGTCAATGAATGGCCTTATCAGTTCTTTCGCAGGTTCTTTTGTTTTTTTGTCTTTGACGAATTCAAGGCCCATGACCAGTCCTTTGCCGCGGACATCTCCGAGATATTTGTTTTTTGCCGCTATTTTCAGCAGTTTTTCTTTCATGTAAGCGCCGATTTTCGCGGCGTTCTCGACAAGTTTTTCTTCTTTCATGATATCAAGTATTACCGGGACTACCGAACTGGAAACCGGATTTCCTCCGAGAGTGCTGGAGAGTTCGCCCTTGCCGAGGCATGAAAAGACATCGTCCGTCGCGACTACAGCCGAGACCGGAATTCCGCATCCGATGGCTTTGCCCAGGGTTACGATATCCGGTTTCAATTTATCATGTTCCATCGCAAACATTTTGCCAGTGCGCCCGTAGAGCGACTGGACTTCATCCAGAGTGACCGGCAATTTATTTGCGTGTGCCCATTCCTCAAGACGTTTAAGCCAGCCCTGCGGTGGAAAAATAAAACCGCCCGCGCCCTGATACGGTTCAACGATTATTCCAGCCAGACTTCCTGTCGAATTTGCGCTGATGAGCGCTTCGAGATAGGCAAAATATTTTTTGAATTTCGGCCCGTCTTCGCAGAAGCCGAATGTGTCGCGGTATGGATTGGGATACGCCGCGCGGATTGAACCGGGCAGACTCGGGCCGTAGCCTTTCTTGGGGCCTGCCATTCCTCCGACTGCCGCGGAACCTGTTGTTCTTCCGTGAAAGCCGCTTTCAAAAGAAATAATCTCATACTTTCCAGTGCGTCTTTTCATAAGGCGCAGGGCCGCTTCAGTGGCTTCACTGCCAGTGCTGAGAAAAAAACATTTTCCGAAATGTTCCGGCATGACATTCATCAATGCCTTTGCGGCTTTTACGCGGTATTCAGTGGGACTTTCATAATTGTTTATGAGTTTTGTGACCGAGTCCTGCACCGCTTCAATCATTTTCGGGTGACAGTGTCCTACATTGGTTACCAGCACTCCCGATGTCCAGTCGATGAATTTGTTTCCGTCAACATCGGTAACTATGCATCCTTCGCCTTTTTCCCATACTATCTGGGCCTGATACCCGGTTACGTCAGCTTCGTACTTATGCCACTCAGTCAGAAGTTTTTTGCTTTTTGGCCCCGGGATAGCGCTCTTTACGCCTGTATATGACATTTCCACACTCCTTATTATATTTTTCTGAATTCTTTAATTCCATTTACCACACAACGCGCGGCTTTGCCTTCATGCGCGGCGATAATATCGTCCAGAATACTTTTTCTGATTTCCCATCCTGCCTCTTCCGACGCCCAGCCTGTATGCGGGGTGAGAATGACGTTTTCCAGAGCGAAAAGTTCGAAATCAGGCTCAGGCGGCTCCTTGTCGAAAACGTCGATTGCCGCGCCCGCTATGGCTCCCCTGCGAACCGCGTCCGCCAACGCTGCCGAGTCAACCATGGGGCCTCGTGAAGTATTAACGACATAAGCGGTCGGCTTCATAAGCGCCAGCATTTCAGCGTTGACTATATGCCTGGTGTCATCCTTTAGAGGCGTATGTACCGTGACATAATCCGATTCACGGAAGAGCGTTTCCTTATTGACGAAAACAAGGCCCTGGTCAACGAGTTCTTTTTTGCGGTTTTCCTTGATGTCAGTATCACACGCGATGATGCGGAAGCCGAATGTACGGAGTTTTCTGAAAACACGGCTTCCTATGCGTCCGACGCCGAGTATTCCGAGAGTTTTGCCGTCAAGCCTGTATATCGGGAAAAGCCCTGTAAAATCCCATTGTCCGCGCTTTGATGATTCTTCAAGTGTGCGGCGGCTCTTCACTACTTTTCTGGCGCATGCGAAAATCAGGGCTATCGCATGTTCCGCGACATCCTCTTTGCAGTAGTCCGGCTGATAGGCGAACTGTATTCCGTATTTTGTGCAGGCTGCGACATCCACGTTGTCATAACCTATGCCGTGCCGGATTATAAGGACGCACTTTTTCAGTTTAGAAAGGAGTGAGTCGGTCATTTTCACCATGTTGACGACTATGACGTCGGCATCTTTAATCTTTTCAAGTATCTCCTCTTCCGTTTTGAACTTGAGTTGATGCGTTTCAAACTCTATTCCTTTTGCCGCAAGTTCCTTTGCTTCCCATTCGAGATCGGCTTCGATGTAATCCGTTACCGCTACTTTGAATTTTCCATTCATAATTGTTTTGTCCTATATTAATTTTTTAAGAATATTTTACCGTTGTTGAACACCCTGAGGATGCGGCTTCGTAAATTCCCTCGACGACTTCCAGAACTTTAACCGCGTCATTTCCTCCGATGAATGGTGTTGTCCTGTTGATGATGTTGCAGGCGATTTCATTGACATACTCAAGTCCGAGAGAACCGCAGTAGCCGGGAATATTGTCCAGTTCGAAATTTATAGTCTGCCTTGGGGCCCCGCCGAATTTCACATTGTTGCTGCATATCATCATGCTCTGTTTTGTGCCTTCAAAGGCAGGTGTGAAATTTATGCAGCCTTCCGTCCCTCGTATGCCGAGATATAGATCGCGTCCGTATGGATAGCTGTCCGGCACCGTGTAACTGATGTCGAGGGCAAGGGTTGTGCCGTTTTCAAATGTCGCTATGGCAAAGGAATTGTCTTCAATATTGTAAGCTTTATTTACGTGTACGTTTTTGCCTGTAACTTCAGTGATTTCAGAATTCAGGAGCCAGCGGTAGAGATCAATCCAGTGCACTCCGAGATTGTACATTGGGCCGCCGCCGCTTTTATTTTTATCAAGCATCCATTCGCTGGAACCTTCTATGTACCGATGCAGTCCGCCTGCCGCGCAACGCCCTTCGCAGCCTACTATCCTGCCGAGAATTCCCGAGTCTATCGCTTCTTTCATTTTTCTTGTCACAGGATGATAGCGCCAGAGGTAGGGAGTGGAAAAAAGAACATTGTTTTTATTGCAGGCTTCGGCAATGCGCCGCGCGTTTTTCGAAGTATTTGCCACCGGTTTTTCGACCACGACATGAATGCCTTTTTCGGCGCATGCGACTGCCGCTTCCGCGCAATCGCAATGTGGAAGAAAAATATATGCCAGATCAATTTTTTCCTTTACGAGGAGTTCACGCCAGTCACCGTATGTTTTCACCGCGAACTGTTTTGAAAAATTGTTTCTCAGCTGCTTCTTTTCATCGCTGGCGGCGACTACATTTGTTTTGCCGCATCTGATGAAGTGAGGCATGTAAGTGAGAGGATGCAGATGCCCCAGCCCTATTATTCCGACATTTAAAACTTCTGACATATTTATAACTCCCAGTTTAATGGTATTTCTGTTTCAGTTCCGTTTTTTTCATCCGAGAGATAAGCGGCATAAATAGTCGCCGTCGTATCCAGAGCGAGCCCCAGGCCCGACTGCGGCGGACGTTTTTCAGCCGCCGACAGAATGAAATCCTGCATTTCCGTCTGATATCCCATCGTAAAGTTTTCATCAGTCGCGATTGATGACCAGCCTTCTTTGGTGCTGACTTTTTCCATCAAATAAATGTTTTCGAATTCTTTTCCACGCGGATTATAAATATCCATCAGTTTTGCGGGGCTTATGTGACAGCGCGAACGGTGATTGTTCGCGAAGATTTCAACATAATCATAAATTCCCCCAAGCACAATTTCCGATGTCAGAACATCGGCGACAGTGCCGTCTTCAAAGGTTACATGCATGAAGCCGTAATCCTCCACGTCATGGTAATCAGTCCGGATAAGTTTTTCGTCGCGGTAATTCTTCAGCCTTGTTATGCTGTGTGTCCTGGAGCATACGGTTTTCGGACGCAGCGGCCTGCCGTCCCGCATGATGCCTTCAATTCTTTTCAGGTAGAGCATCGCGCTGAGTGGATGACAGCCTTTACCTATGAGAGAGCCGCCGCCGGCCTTTTCCCATATTCCATATACGGGGGATGCCGAGCCGTTATGGGATTCTTCTCCGGTCATGCGCAAAATCTGTGCCCCTGTTTTTTCGAGTATTTCTCGTTCCTTCTGTATGCCCGGGGCATAAACAAAATTTTCGGCGTAGGCAAAGAAGCTTTTATTTTTTTCAACTGTCTCCGCGATGCGCTGAAGTTTTTCCAGAACGGATTTCAGCATTGGGGCTTTGGAAGCCGCACCGCCGTTTTCAGTATCGAAATAACCGGTCAGCGGTTTTTCGCAGATTATTCCTTTTCCAGCGTTGGCGGCCGCGATGATATCTTTCTCATGTGCATACGGAGGAGAGCAGATGTCCAGGATATCTACGTCCTCAAGCATCCCCGTTACACTTTCATAGACTTTTATGCCGTGAGCTTTTCCGAAAGTGGAACGGCTTTCCTCGCGCAGAGAAGTTACTCCGGTGATTTCAAGGTCAACGCCATATACGCGGCGGAGGCATTCGACATGATATCTGCCAGCAAAGCCCGCTCCGACCAGGCCCAGTCTGAGTTTCTTTTTCATGTCATGCGACTCCTTTAGTTGAGAGAAGCATTGCGCAGGAACTTACTATCTTGTCAGCGCCTTCATGTGTGAAAAGTCCTGAATTCAGAGTGCTTGAGAGAGTCTTCTGGTTTGAACGGTAAAAGTATGTTACGGCGAAGAGAATAAACATATATACTTCAAAGGAAATGTCTTTTCTGAATATGCCTTCTTCCTGTCCTTTTTCGTAAACGGCATTCAGTTTGGTATAATTCTCCGCTTTGATATTTTTAAGGCACTTGTAGAATGGTTCGGATTCAAGATTCGCCCAGGATATGAGTTTCCAGAAATCAGGGTGTTTTTCATGGAGTTTCATATAATGCCTGAGGATGACTTCTGTCATATTGGCGCAGTCGCATCCCAATTCGTTTATCAGGTCCAGTTCTTCAATAGCGATGTTTTCAAAGGACTTGACAAGGCAGGTTTCAAAGAGAGATTTTTTGTTTTTGAAATACTGATATATCCTCTGCTTATTTGCGTTGGATTCTTTTGCTATGCGGTCAACGCTTGTTCCGTGATAGCCGTATCGCGCGAATAAGTGAAGCGATGATTTGAGTATCCGCTCTTTGGTTTTTACCGCACGTTCCTGCATGATTCAGAATTTCCCGTTGTTGACTTCAAAATGTGTCGGCTTCCCTAAACTCTTTCCGCCCTTCATTATCCATTCCGCCTGCCATTGGATCATCTGGTTCAGACCCACTTCCGGATATCCGAAAAGCTTGAATGCTTTTGCCGCGTTGTTGAGGTACGCAATATTTCCGGGAGTGCCGGTATAAGTCAGATTTTTATTGAAAATCCTGCTGAATTCCTCCGCTATATGTGCAAGCGAAATTGTTTCCGGCCCGGATATATTCAGTATTGCCGGAGGATTGTCGCATAGCTCAAGGCCCAGAAGGGCATAATTGTTTGCGTCACCCTGCCATATCACGTTGAAATGCTGAACAGACGCGCTTACGGGTTCGCCTGCCCAGATCCTGCTGCCGATGTCGTAAAGAACTCCGTAACGCAGGTCCACCGCATAGTTTAATCTGTATATAAGAGCGCGTGTCTTATTGATTCTGGAAAAATAAGTGAACACCCTTTCACGGCCCAGGCATGACTGGGAGTATTCACCGATGGGGTTAGGCGGTACTTTTTCAGTACAGCCGCAACTTTCTACTGGAACCAGCGGATAAACGCAACCCGTGGAAAAAACCACTATGCGGCTTTCCCGGAAATGTTCCGCCACATAAGCGGGCGCTACAGTGTTCATAGCCCATGTCAAATCTTCCGAGCCGTCTGTTCCGAATTTTTTTCCTGCCATGTAAATGACATTGGGTATTTTCGGCAATTTGCTTACGGCTTCTCTGTCAAGCAGATCGCATTTGATGGTCTCAATGCCCCATTTTTCCAGATTTTCACGGGCGGCCGCATCGCTGAACCTGGCAACGCCATAAATCTTTTTTGCGACACCCGCCGCTTCCGCCGCCCTCTTTGCCATGCGTCCCAGCGTTACTCCCATTTTTCCGGCAATTCCGGCGATCATTATATCACCTTCCAGTTTTTTCATCATTTCAACAAGTTCCGTACGCGGAACGGAAAGAAGTTCGTCTAGCATATCTTCGTTGCTTATTGTTTTTACGGTTTCATGACGCATATAAGACACCTTTCAGTTAAAAAAAAACATATATAAAGAAAAAAACTAGTTGGTTTCTTTTATAGTATCACATCGCAAAGAAAAAGTCAATAGAATATCTTAAAAAACAGAGAGTTTTGAAAGAAGCGGGAGAAAAGACTGCCCCCTGCCGCTTCCTGAAAAAAGTTTATTGGTCCTTATCTTCTCCAAAGGGTAATTTGGAACTTTCATCTTGAATAAGTATATTACCAACAGTTAAACAAAGAGGCGGATTGAGAGATGCAGAAGAGAGCTGAAAATACTAAAAGGAGGATATTGGAAGCCGCGACTGAACTTTTTTCGGCAAAGGGTTTCAGCGGTACAGTTGTTGATGACATTGCCGCATTGGCGGGGGTGAATAAACAGCGCATCTATGCCTATTATGACAATAAAAGCAGGCTTTTCGAGGCCGTAATAGCCGATGTCTTCAACAGTTCAAACATTTACGATAAAAAACTTCTTTCCCTGAATGAAAACGATATCCCGGATATGACCGGGATAATCCTAGAACATTACATGAAAACCTATAAGCGCAGATCTGAGTTCTGGAGGCTGATCGCATGGGCCAATCTGGAATTGGGAAACGTTTTGAAATCCATAAAAGATATAAAATCAGAAAGTCTGGAGCATATCAGAAAATTATATCTCAGGGGAATCGAGACGAAGATATTCAAAAACAAATCTCTCTCTTTTGAAAGCTATATCTATGTCCTATGGTCTGTAACGTTCTTCTACAACTCAAATAAACGGACCCTCCGGCAAAGTCTCGGCCCTGAACTTTTCAGTGAAAAGGGGCAAGCGAATTTGTTTAATGAAATAGCCGGACTTTTTCGCTAGGCGTCAGAGCGTTTTCTCCGCCCACTCCGCGAGCTTTTCCCTGAATATTTTGGCGTTGTGCCTGATATCCACCGGAAACGATTCATGAAAAAGAAAATCCCGTATATCCGCGGTGAATTCTTTTGTTTTGCCGAGCTTCAGCAGTTCTGAAACGAAACGCTCTCTCTCATCTTTTGAAGCTGGCATTTTTCCGGGTTTCGGTTCAATAACCAGTACAGCTTTTCCGTCTGCGCCGACGAGGGCGCTTCTGAAAACATCGGGATGCCTGTTAAATATCGCTTCGGAGCATACGGTGTAATATGCGCGATTTGCCGTTTTAACGAGATGGCTTTTTCGTCCGCAGAACCATAATCTGCCTTTTTCATCGAAATACCCCATGTCGCCTATCCTGTGCCACAGCTTCCCGTCCGCATCCCTGATTTTCGCCATTTCCGTATGCGCTTCCATCCTGTAATAAGACGGTGTTACGATATCGCCTTTTATGACGATTTCCCCTCTTTCGCCGTTGGGCAGGACGAGGCTTTCAGCCCATTCGGGAATGGCCCCGTCAGTGTTTTTAATTACCTTTACAGTTACGCCGTTGACCGGGTATCCTACGCAGTAGCCTTCGCCTTCGCGGGTTTTTTCAGCTGTCTCCCTGAGCATTTCGGAGCCTGTGAAACTTGCGGCAGGGAGTGATTCGGTCGCGCCGTAAGGCACAAGCGTTTCGCCGTCTTCTGCAATTATCTGTTTCAGCATTGCGTGGAGTTCGGCTGTTACCGGAGCGCCCGCCATGAGGACTTTGCGGAGGGACGGGAGTTTAATTTTATTTTCGATGCAGTAAGCCGCCACAGCCCGCCAGAGGGCAGGGGAGCCGAAGGAAAATGTAACGCCCTGATTTCTGACGGCTTCGATAATTCGCAACGGATTGACTTTTGCCGGGCGTGTCGGGTCCATATCGGGTATGACGCATGTCATTCCCATCGCCGCGCTGAAGAGCGCGAAAAGAGGAAATGCCGCCATATCAGTTTCATGCGGTCCGGTCCCGTAAGTTTCCTGTATTATGCGCACCTGAGCCATGAATATGCGGTGTGTATATACCACTCCTTTCGGCGGTCCCGTACTGCCGGTGGTGAAGAGTATCGCGGCGGTATCATCGGGAAGAACCTTTTCGCATTCAAAAGAAAAAGGCAAAGAACTGTTCCGTGGAGCTGAAACTTTTTTTGCCGTCCCTTCAAGGCGTATCACGCCGGGGGGCGGGAACTTTCCGCTTGAGAATGCTATTTTGACGCTTCTGAACGAGGACGGAAAAAGTTTGGCAATCCAGTGCAGTTCACTTACAGCTATCAATGCTTCAGGAGCTGTATCGCGTATGCACTTCAAAAGGTTTTTTCTGCCCATTCCAGGATCTATCAGTATGGGTACGCAGCCTGTCTTGAATGCGGCGAACGCGGCGGCGATGAAGTCCAGTCCGGGACGGAGCATCATAAGCGCCCTTGTACCCTTTATTATTCCGGCTTCGCGAAATTCTGAGGCGTAGGCGCTGGAGAGCCTTTCCAGTTGGGAAAATGTGAGATGCGAATATGTTACCCGTCCGCAACGGTCTCTTCCGGCGGGATAAACCACGGCGCGCGCATCCGGGTATTTCAATGCGGATTCAGTCAGAAGTTTTGCGATGTTGCGGTTTTCTTCTTGCATCTTTCAGCCATTTTTCCTCTTTTATATTCAAAGGCGAATTGCTTTTAATGTAGTTTCTGACAGCGTTCCTTTCCAGTATTCCGGTATCATAAGGCAAACATTCCTGTTTTAGCGCCATTTTTTTGAGTATCGGAAACTTGCCGCCGGCACTTGCAAGCGCATATGAACTGAACGCTGTTTTGATTCTTTTGTTTTCATCTGTCCATGATTTGCCGTCCGCCATGCATATGTTTCCGATTTTACCCTCAGTGATTTCTGAATGGAAGCCCCACGGGGCCTGAAAAAAATGTTGTTTTCTATTTGCCAACTGTTCGTAAATTATGGATTTCAGTTCATCCTGTGAAAGTTCAAGGGTGCATATTGTATCTTCATAAGGGAAAGCGTTGAATAGATTGCCTTCAAAAATCCTGTTTCTGAATTCAGTGCCAGCGCCTGCGCCGCTGAATGCTATTTCAGCGTTCGCGGTTTTCGCCATTGCCCGGCAGGCGAGTTCGTTCATAGTGGAATTGAACGCCCCCTCTCCGGGAGGGGATATTTTCTCAAGGGTTTCCCCTGTGGGAAGGCGTGCAAATTCAGATGTTTTTTTCAGCCATCCGCTCATTTTTTCCGCGTATTCAGGATCTTCGGGAGTTGAATGTGTAAGCGGGATAAGGATTGATTTAATTGATATTACTTTATGCTTTTCCTTCTCTATTTCAGCTTCAGCTTTAAGTAGTTTCTGCGCGTGATATCCGGCTGAGGCATACCATACAGAGTGTCCTATGAGCCGGCCCGGTTCCTCCTGATGGATATGGCCGCCCAATATCAGGTTTATTTCAGGATGACGTTTGGCTATACGCGAAATCAGGGGTTCCTTCTGTTTTCTGACGGGCTGATATCCGTTGTGAAGCGCGAGTATTATCATGTCCGGTGTGGACGCGAGCACTTCAGGCATGAGCAGATCAATTGTTTTTTCCGCGTCTTCAACTTTGAACTCATGCCTGCCGCCCTGCCAGTAATAATTGTCCATTTCAGGGTATCCCAAGCCTATTACCGCGATTTTCATTTCATTCACATGATAGATTTTCCACGGCAGCGTTTTTATCTTCGCGTTTTCCCATTTAATATTTGCCGCCAGCTTATCCGCTTTTATTTCTGAACAACGCTTTTCCAATATCTTTATTCCAAAATCGAAATCGTGGTTTCCCGGTATCCACACGTCATATTTCAGCAGATTCAGCATTTCGGCTGCCGCCTGGCCTTTTGAAACGCTTCCGACAAGCGCCCCCTGCAGAGTGTCTCCGCAGTCTATCAGAAGCGTGTTTCCCTGCGCTCTTTCTTTCTTTATAATTGATGCGAGGCGTATCCAGCCGGAGGCTTCTTCGGCATTTTTATTACTGAGGTGGGAATGTATGTCAGTGGTCTGGAGTATGACGATTTTCCTGGCATCCGCAAGGATTGCGGCGGAAAGACTTAATACCAGTAAGAAAACAAATAAGGGCCTCATAATCAGAAAAATCTCCGGTTTCACTTGATGAAAATAAGCCGAAAGAAGTAAAGTTCTAATCCGATATATTCAAAAATCTTCATTTTCTTTGGAAAAAATATTTGACAGAATGCTTTTAGGGTCAATATTAAATGCCTCAGTTGTGTTTTTATGAATATTTTTTTTGAATTGAAATATGCCGCTGTATTTGTCAAAGCGGCCTTTATACAGGAGATTATAGAAAAATGTCACAGCATCCAAGTTTAAAAGTCGGCGGCAAGATCAGAAAGAAACGCAATGTTCTGAAGCGCTATGAGCGTATTGATATCCTTTCAGACTCCAACCGTTGGAAAGAAGGCGATAAAGTCCTCGGACTTCCTAAAACCAAGCCGCTGGAATAAGTTTTATTTCAGATTTTTCTGATTTTTCAGGGCATCCTTTCACAGGATGCCTTTATTTTTTTGAAAAAACATATATACTTCCTTAATCGTAAAACAATAATATCTTTTGTTTTGCGTTATATTTTTCACATAACAAGGAGTTTTTAATCATGAAAATGATTGCCGCTTTTCTTTCAGCCGCAATGTTTTTAACGTTTTCATTGAATGCCGGCACTCTCATGTTCAAGGACGGCTCAAGGCTTACCGATGTTACCATTGTCAGCATAAGCGAGGGCAGGGTTGTCGTTGAAAAGGATAAAACTAAAAAGACTTTCAGCCTCGGTCAGATAGACGCTTTTTACAAAACTGACATGAAAAATGTCGGAGATACCATTGCTCCTGAAAAGGATGTTGCCGACTATGATATAAGCTTCAGCGTCAAGATGCCGGAAAAGGGTGTCGAGAAGGAAAAGAAAGAAACAGTCGCCGCCTCATGTGATATTACTTTCAATATAGTAAGAAAAGGCGAAAACAAGACGGCTGATAAGGTCAAATGGCCTTATTTCTACATATATGTATTGACGTATTCAGGAGAGGAATACGGCGGGAGAAATATTTACTGTTATTATTACCCGAACACAGCCAAGCTTAAATCCAAAACTTATGACAAAGCCGCTGTTATGGACATACTCGGAAGTATGGCGCGGCCTTATTATTATATGGGCATTCATAACACTTCCATGGGGGCGGCTGTAGGAAAAAAAATGAAGGGCATGACAGGAGAGCGCGAGTTCAGCGTAGAGCTCAAAGATGTAAAAAACAGGAGGATTCTCGCTTACTATATTGAGGTCTGGGGCAATACGGAAATTGTAGCCCAGAAGGAATGGAAAGCCACAGGGGCAAGCGTCGGCGCCCGCTGGTGGGAAAAATATTCCGGCAATAAGATTATCAACTGAACAGTTTTTCTTAAAAACGTTCTTCAATATATTTTCAGCAATGGGACCGCTTTGAACTTCCCTTTATCCGGCAGTATTGTTTCGTTATTTAATTTTTATCATAAAGGATATTCATATAATGGCAAAAGGAACAGTCGTACAGAAGATAATAGACGCGCATTTCATTTCCGGCAAAAAAATTCCCGGTTCACAAATCGCGCTGAAGATTGATCAGACCCTTACCCAGGACGCCACAGGCACCATGGCTTATCTGGAACTTGAGGCTATGGGCGTTGACAGAGTGAAAACCGAAGTTTCGGTCTCCTATGTGGACCATAACATGATGCAGAACGGGCCGGAAAACAGGAACGATCATCTTTACCTGCAAACTGTCGCGGCGGCTAAAGGCATTTATTTTTCACGTCCCGGAAATGGTATATGCCATCAGGTGCACCTTGAGCGCTTCGGCGTTCCCGGAAAAACCCTTCTCGGTTCAGATTCCCATACACCCACCAATGGCGGGATTGGGATGTTGGCGATTGGCGCGGGCGGCCTTGACGTAACCCTTGCGATGGCAGGACAGCCCTTCAGGATGAATTACCCCAAAGTTATAGGCATATCCCTGAAAGGCAAGCTCAAACCATGGGTTTCAGCCAAAGATATTATCCTGAAAGTACTTGAGAAATTTTCCACTAAGGGAAATGTTGACTGTGTAGTGGAATACTTTGGACATGGCGTTGAAAATCTTTCTGTCCCGGAGAGGGCGACTGTTACAAATATGGGCGCGGAACTCGGAGTTACCAGTTCCGTTTTTCCATCGGACGAAAAGACCCGGCTTTTTCTTGAGGCGCAGGGCAGGGGCCCTGTCTGGACGGAGCTGAAAGCCGACGCGGATGCCGAATACGATATTCTTTTTGAGATAAATCTTTCCAAGCTGGAACCTATGGCGGCATGTCCTTCAAGTCCTGACAATATCAAAACAGTCAGAGAGCTTCAGGGAATGGACGTAGACCAGGTGATTATAGGTTCATGCACTAACAGTTCTTTTAAGGACTTGATGTTTGTGGCAAAGGCGATGAAAGGTAAAACTGTTCACCCCAGTCTCAACATGGCAATTGCCCCGGGAAGCCGCCAGGTGTTGGGTATGCTCGCGGAAAACGGCGCGCTTGCCGATATAATAGCCGCCGGGGTCAGAGTGCTTGAGGCCGGATGCGGCCCGTGTATAGGGCAGGGACAGAGCCCGTCGGACGGTAGCGTTACACTCCGTACTTTTAACAGGAACTTTGCGGGCAGGACCGGGACTAAGGGCGATAAGGCTTATCTCGTCAGTCCCGAAACCGCCGTTGCCGCCGCGCTGACAGGGAAGATTACAGACCCTCGTGAACTCGGGATAAAGTATCCATCCGTGAAAAATGTGAGCGAGTTCCTTATTGACGACTCCATGATAATCGCCCCTCATGCTTCCGGCGAAAAAATTGAGATTGTCCGCAAACCCACTATCGGAGACCCTCCGGCTAATTCCGCCCTGCCTGCCGATATAAACGGCGAAGTGCTTCTTGTCGCAGGGGACAAAATCACCACCGACCATATCATGCCCGCCGGAATCCATCTTAAACTCAGAAGCAATATACCCAAATATTCAAAAGTGGTTTTTGAATGCTTCACTGAAACCGGAAAAGCTTCTTTCGCCGAACGTGCCGCGTCAGTGCGCGATGCCGGAAAACACGGCGTGATTGTGGCTCGTGACAGTTACGGGCAGGGTTCCTCCAGGGAACACGCCGCCATCTGTCCGATGTATCTCGGTGTCAAGGCCGTTATAGCTTATGCCATTGAGCGCATACATTCGGCAAACCTTATAAACTTCGGAATTCTCCCGCTTGTCTTTTCAGATAAGGCGGATTACGAAAAAATATCCCAGGGCGATGCCGTCATGATTAAAAATATCAGGGAACAGCTCGCCGTTGACAAAACCATAAACGCGTCAATCGTCAAGAAAGACGGCGGACAGGAAATAAATATAGTCCTTCAGCATAAGCTTTCCGGTGAAGATATTAAGATAATCCTTGCGGGCGGACGCCTTAACTACAGGGAATAGTTTGAAAGAAGCTCTTTCAATAATAGACGATTTCAGGCTTTCACCTGAAGAGAGGCTTTCGGCGGCAAAACGCCTTGCCGCTTCTTTCCGGCCTGATATGGACGCTGTCTGTGAGATAGACCTTCACTGTCATTCCTTTTATTCGGACGGATATTATTCTCCTTCGATGAAAGTCTTCGAAGCGTACCGGAGGGGAATGAAGGCGCTGGCGATTTCCGACCATGACGTTTTCGATGGACAACTCGAAGCGATAGCGGCGGGAGCGATTTTCGGAGTCGATGTAATTCCCGCCGCCGAATTCTACACTGACCGGCCCGGCATTGAAATAATAGCGCATTTTCCCGATATTGAACATTTTCTGGAACTTCTTGAGGGGAGGGTTTTCGATGAAATTGTTGAGCCTGTAAGAAGAGCGAAAAAGAAACAACTCAGTGCCATGCTCGCGAGAGTACCGGGCTGTTTCTCCAAGCTGGGATTTACGGCGGAGATAACGCCGCCCGATATTGATGAATTTCTGAGGAACGGCATTTCGACTAAAGGCGATATCAGCGTCCTGATGTGGCAGAAATACGGACCTGGACTTGCCGCCGCCGCTATCGCTTCGGATGTAAAGGATTTTCAGGCCGCGTATACCACAAAGGACGAATACCTTAATGTGCCGCTCGAAATAAACATGGATATTTCCCCGGAAGCCTTTGTCCGCAAAATCCGTTCATGGGGCGGCCTCTCCGGACTTTCTCATCCTACTGAGTTGAGAAAAAAGGAGGGTCTCGGCAACGGAGAACTTAAAAAGCTTATCGAGGATTTGGCGGAAGCCGGATTGCAGACGATAGAAGTTGACGGCTGGAGAAACGGCATCTGTCCCGAAACGGGCCTTGAACAGACAATCCTTTTCGACAATATCCGCAGGGAATACAACGAAAAACACCCGGAAAAACTTCCTCTGCTTTTCACGAACGGTTCCGACGATCATAACCAGCCGGGGGAAGGCCTCGAGCTCGGATGCGGACGCAACCGCAATCTCAAACCCGAATTCGGCAGATACGAGAATATCGCCCTCTTGCGTGAGCGCCAGAAATTGCTTCTATAATCACGCTTTTATTTTTTCGCCGGGCTTGAGCTTTTTCATGAGCGCGAGAAACTCAGGCACTTTCTCACTGCCTTCAGCCGGGGCCCAGGAAACGAAATCATTTTCCGGTGTCGGAACGTAAGGGCCTTTCTTAACTTCCAGAATTACGGAACCGCCTGCATGAGGGATGAAACCGTGAAAAACATTTTCATCAATTTCAATGGCCTTTGTTTCGCCGCTTTCTGAGATGGCAATGCGTTCTTTGAGAGTGCCGTCATTTTCAAATATCAGTACATCGGCTGTTCCTTTCAGGATAATCAGAAGTTCCGCGGCGTCCTTGCGTGAATGTCTATGCGGCC
>Ga0154588_1195_pt1 | contig 51707 bp, 69 predicted proteins | sample RifGroF2_FD_116017 | JGI IMG/M metagenome (GOLD analysis project Ga0154588, IMG submission 116017) | Lentisphaerae bacterium GWF2_44_16
TCATATTCGACATTGGAAATTATAAAGTCTCAGAACAACTTTTGCGACATTAACAAGAAATTATTCTCAGAAAAATAGATATGAGATATATAAATCGAAAAACAATATCTAAGGTTTTGCCAGCAGATTGGCATAAGAAAGCAGCGTATGCAGCAAAAGAAGTTGCAGGTACCCCTGATGATGAACGTTCAAAAATTATAAATAAAAAGGCTTGTATTTGGCAAGAAATAAAAGATTGCCTAGCAAAACTAAGTCATAAGAAATGTTGGTATTGTGAGTCAAATATTGATCGTTCAGATAATGCAGTAGATCATTTTAGACCTAAAAATGCAGTATCAGGTATTATTCATTCAGGATATTGGTGGTTGGCATTTGAAGAAACAAATTACCGTTTTTCTTGTACCTTTTGTAACAGTAAAAGAAAAACTTCATCAACAAGTGGTGGGAAACAGGATGAATTTCCTCTTTTAGATGAAGCTAAAAGAGCTTACTCTAAAAATGATGATTTGGATGCTGAACAACCTCTTTTACTAGACCCCCTAAACGAAAGTGATGTTGCGTTGCTATGGTTTGATCAAAATGGAGAGGCACAGCCGCATCCGACACTTTGTAAAAATAAAAATGGCTATAATTACAAAAAAGTAGAAAAAAGTATAAAACTGTATCACTTAAATTGCCAAGATACTCTTGAAAAACGATTGTATTTAGCAAGCCAAATAGAAAATAAGCTACAAAATTCCGAGATATTCTTAGATAAAATAGATCAATATGCAGATACGACTGCTCAACTCGCACTTAATAATAGTATTTCTGAGTTAAAAATGATGATTTCAGAAGGTGCTGAGTTTTCAAAATTTGCAGAAACCATAATTAAGGGCTTTCGGGGAACATATCGAGTTGCAGATATGATTTTTTGAAAAGAACTAATTTTATAAAAATTGTTCTAAGCTGTAAAGATTTATAATGAAAATATAAAATTGAACTAATACATAATGACCCAGAAATTTCTGCGTCAATAAAACTGGGAAATAGTAAATGAAAAACAATCTTCCCGAAAAAACTGAGTTTCTGCTCTACAAAACCGAAGACGGGCAAATTCAGATTGAAACCCGGATGCAGGATGAGACCGTCTGGCTTTCCCTTAACCAGATGGCTGAACTGTTCGGCGTTGATAAATCAGGCATCAGTCGGCATCTTAAAAATATTCTGGAGAGCGGTGAATTGAGCCGGAATTCAGTTGTTGCAATTTTTGCAACAACTGCCAGTGACGGCAAAAAATATCAGGTGGAGTATTATAATCTTGATGCCATTATTTCCGTTGGCTACCGCGTAAACAGCATCAGGGGGACTCAATTCCGCATATGGGCTACTCAGAGACTCCGGGAATACCTGATTAAAGGTTTTACAATGGACGATGAGCGGCTGAAACTTGGCGGAGACGGCAATTATTTTGATGAACTGCTTGCCCGCATCCGTGATATACGCTCATCGGAAAAAGTGTTTTGGCGCAAGGTGCTGAATATTTATGCAACGAGTATTGATTACGACCCCCAAAGTGAACTCTCTCAGGAATTTTTCGCCAATGTTCAGAATAAAATGCATTGGGCAGCTCATGGTCATACAGCGGCTGAAATTATCTATGATCGGGTTGACGCAGGCAAAGAAAATATGGGACTGACAAATTGGGTCGGCGATAAAATCAGAAAAAGTGAGGTTGCAATAGCCAAGAACTATCTGAATCAGGATGAATTGGAATTGCTGAATCGAATCGTAACAGCCTATTTGGAATTTGCTGAATTACAGGCGTTAAATCGGTACCCGATGTATATGCGTGACTGGATACAGCAGTTGGACATGTTCCTTTCTATGTCTAAACGTAAACTGCTGGAACACGCGGGAAGTATCAGTCATGAGGAAGCACTGAAGAAGGCTCAAATTGAGTATGAGAAATACCGTCAAAAACAGCTTGAACAACCCAGCAAAGTTGAAAAACATTTTATTGAAGCTGAAAAAGAAATAAAACAGATTTCTTCTAAAAGAGTAAAAAATGATGACAGCTTATAATTTAAATGAAGCGTTTTTATAACGATTTTTCAGGGACTTGAATGAAATTGAGGCTGGACGAGTTTGTTTTTGAGGCAGATGGAGAGCGGTCATGAATTTCGCACCGTGAAAAATAGAGATTTATCGGAAGTTGTTTGGTTTATGCTCTTTATGAAGAATCCGGCAAGTGTACCCTCGGTACACTCCACAGAGATATTTGGGCAAACAGAGATGCCGCAAGGCGGCTTTTTCTGCTTTTACAAGGCTGGCTCGGTACACATTGAAGAGTGAGGTTGAATCGCAAAAGCCTTTGAGACAAAGGGTTTTGTAAAGCGAGCCCAACGGAGTCATAAGTCATTGAGAGATAACGCTTTAAAAGAAAATGGCGGAGAGACAGGGATTCGAACCCTGGGTACGGTTTCCCGTACACAGCATTTCCAATGCTGCGCCTTCAACCGCTCGGCCATCTCTCCGTACGCAAGCGGAACAAATTATACACTGCTTTTGAAAATTCTCAAGCCGTTTTCAGGATTGCGTTGCAAAAAGCTGTCAATCTTCAGGACTTTCACCGAATTTTCTCGGAGTTACAAGGTAAAGTTTATCCCCTTTTCGGAGTTTTTCCTGGAATGAAACGGAAACTGTACTGCCTTTGGGAGCAGTCTCCACAAATTCGCCATTGAACATAAGGCTGTCAACAATTTGAGAAGCCACTCCTGTAGTCGTGCCGCAAACCATGATTTCATCGCCTTTTTTCAGGCCTCCCGCTTCAAGAGCAAAATCGGCAACGCCGGATTTCTGATAATAATTCAGCACTTTACCTATGTGAATTTTTCTTTTGGGAGAAAGATTTCCGCCGGTCCCGCACCATGCGTCAAGTTTTTCTCCCAGATAATATCCGCCCCAGAAACCCCTGTTGAAGACGGAAGAAAGTTCTTTCATCCACATTTGCGATTTAGCCGGGGAAAAACTGCCATCACGGCAGGACTCAACGGCTTCCCTGTAAGCCCTGGTAACGGCATACACATAATCAGGAGAACGCCCCCTGCCCTCAATTTTCAGGATGGAAACATCCGCGTCAATTATACTGTCCAGAAACGGCAACGTGCAAATGTCTTTCGGAGACATCACGTATTTATTGTCAATGACAAGCTGTTCGCCTGTTTCGGCATCGCTGACAAGGTATTTTCTTCTGCAATTCTGATAGCACTCGCCCCTGTTGGCAGAACTGTTATAGACGGCAAGGCTCATATAACATTTGCCTGAGATGGAAACGCAGAGAGCGCCATGCGCAAATATTTCTATGCGGACGAGATTTCCAGAAGGGCCTGTAATTTTATTTTTCCTGATGAAGTTCGTTATTTTCTTTATTCCGGCAAGCGGGAGTTCCCTCGCCAGCACCATCACGTTGGCATAACGGGAATAAAGGCGCACAGCCTCAGAATTACAGACATTGGCTTGGACGGAAATATGTACGGAAAGGCCGATGGACGAGGCATAATCAATTGCCGCCATGTCTCCGGCGACCACCGCGTGAATACCGGCAGACTTCGCCGCGTCGCAGATTTTTTTCATCAGCGGCAGTTCATTATCATAGAGCACGGAATTGAGGACAAGATAATTTTTCACGCCGTTCTTTTCAGAAATTCCGCGTATTTTTTTCAGGTCCGCAATAGTGAAGTTTACAGAGGAACGGGCGCGCATATTCAGATGTCCTATTCCGAAATATACGGAATCGGCGCCGGCCTTCAATGCCGCCGCAAGGGACTCATAGGAACCTGCCGGAGAACATATTTCCACTTTATTCATTTCAGACTCAGAACAGGTTTTTAATGGTTTTTATTACAGAGGAGGGAGCTTTTTGAATATTATCAATGATGCCGGAACCGAATCCCGCGGATGAGACGGCGTTCAGAATATCGGATAAGAGCAGAGTGAAAATTTCGGGAAGCAACTCATAGAGAGGTTTGCCTTCGGCGGAGTCTCCCAGATTTTCGATATGGATATCTGAGAGAGGAACAGTGGCTGATACATTTTTTGAGATAACAGTTACTGAAACAACGCCTTTTTTAACATCGAAAGTTCTGATAACCCAGGTTTTGCCTTTCTTCCCAGATTTTGCTTCGGTGGCCGTCTCGCTTTTCGGCCGCGACGCTGAACGCGTCTCGATATTTTTCTGTATTACGTCAATATTGCTGCTTTCGAGTCTGCGTTCATAATTGACCCTGATATTCTCAATAAGCACCTGTTTTACAACAATCCTGTCAGTCAATATGCTGTTCATATCGACTTCCACATAGACTGTCCCTGCGTTCAGCGCACTGCCGGAATAGCCTTCAGGGTTTTTAAGGACAACGTCAGTAAGTTTGATTCTGCCTTTAAAAATGGATACTTTCACATTGCCTATGGAAAATTCGGTACCAGTGATTTCAGAAACCATTTTTTTCGCTATTATTTTACCAGCGATTTCGACAACCACGTCTGCAAAAATGAAAATACCCAGTCCGGCAAGAATAAAGAGAAATGCCATGCTCAACAGCGCGATACATCCGATTTTTACAGGTTTTTTCATAGTTTCCTCATCTTTCCATCTTTAATTATTTTGTCTGAAAAGGTTTACTTATAATCTTATGGGTTTCCTTCATATTGTGCTCAACATGCGCAGCTTTCGGCGTAAGCTTGATAATTCCGAACTGTTCGCCCAGCTGAAAAAGGAAAACGGAAGTGAAAAGAAAAAATATAAAAAGGGCAAGGCCGCGCATGGCGTTTGACTTGCTTTTGATATAGGCGATTATGCTTGGAAGCACTCCGAAGAGAATAACAATGCCGACGCCGCCGACTATATCAATGGACTTAAGAAATATATCGGAAAACAAATAGGATATGGCGAACGGCGGCCCGAACGTTATAAGAAACACAAGCGCAGGACTGCTTTTCCTGAAAATATTTTCCACCAGGTCTCTATTGAAGGAGCGAAGGCCGAGGCCGTTGGTGACATAAGAAGTTATGATGGCGAGGAGAGCGAAAAGCATTGAGCAGCTGATAAAAACGGGCGACCGTATTACGTTTGAGAGTGGGACTGTGGCGGGCAGATTGTGCTGAAACGCGTAAATAATGCTGTTATCGCTTTCGTTCAGAGGGAGAGCGCCCACGCCCACCTGTATCCATATGGCATTCATTACATATCCTATCAGCATTCCTGTAAGCATTGCGATAAAGATTTTTTTCATATCCCATTTCAGGCTGGAGCAGACATTGGGGATAATATTGTGAAAATGAAAAGACGTTACAATAATAGGGACCGCCACCGGGAGAAATGCCCAGTCCGAATGGAGGAGCCTTATCGGCTCGACGTAGTGTTCTCCCATAAACACAATCACGGCAAACGACCCCCACATGAGGACGATAAGGATTATATTGTATTTCTCAATGATTTTTAGCCCGAGAACAGCCATTCCCGTAAAAATGACGAATATAAGTAGAAGTATCAGCGATGTTGAGCCTTTCATATTCAGGAGATGAGCGACAATGGTTGTGGCCCCTGTAAGATATGCGGTAAGAAGTCCGTAAAGGATAATCATGTTCGCGAATATGGCTATCCATTTGCCCATGTTTCCGAGATAGTTCCGGTACAAGCTGGGATAATTGAAAGTCTCGTTCCGTGTTTCGACAGCTTCCCTGCCCAGTATGGTTGCCGAATAGAGCATCGCTCCGCCAAAAATAAGCATAGCCAGAAGTGACGGGAAAAATCCGTCGATTCCGGTATTCACCGGCAGTCCGAGTATTCCGGCGCCTATAAGATTGCCCGTGATAAGAAGGGCAATAGGGATTATTATTGAAAGATAACTTTTCCCAGCGTTATTGTTCATCGGAAATTCCTGTTCATGATTTGTATTAGCATTTACTGCAAACTGCAAGTCCGCCTTTTGCTGTTTCTTTGTATTTGAGAGACATGTCACGTCCCGTCTGAAGCATGGCTTTGACGACTTCATCGAGGCGTATCTTCTGTTTATGAGGGTCTCCGGCAGAGGCCAGGAGATAGGCGTTATAAGCGTTTACCGCGCCGACCGCGTTTCTCTCTATGCAGGGTATCTGGACGTAGCCGCCGATGGGATCGCATGTCATTCCGAGGTGATGCTCCAGAGCTATTTCGGCGGCATTTTCAACTACTTTAATCGAATACCCGTTTATATGGCTGAGGAGGGCCGCGCCCATGGCTGAAGCGACGCCGATTTCGCCCTGGCATCCGACTTCGGCCCCGGAAATACTGGCGTTATGCTTGACGATAAATCCTATTGCCGCCGCCACAAACATGCCTTCATAAAGTTTATGATCAGGAACATTGAAATGGTGTTTGAGCAGATAGAGCACCGCCGGAAGTACGCCCGCTGAACCTGAAGTCGGGGCAGTTACCACCTTGTGGCCTGACGCGTTTTCCTCTGAAGCGGCAAGAGCGTAAGCATTCAGAAAAACCAGAAACCTGTCAGGAATGTGTTCCTGCCTGCTGGCCCTGGAGTAAAGGACATGCGCTTTGCGGGCCAACCCTATGGGGCCGGGCAGAAGACCTTTCGCGTCAAGTCCCCTTTTGACGGCATCTTCCATGGCGCTTAGGATATCCTGAATTCCACGGAGTACGTCTTCTCTGTTCCTGCCGCTTATTGAGAGTTCGTTCCGTACCATGAGCTCCGGCAGGCTCATTTCCTCTTTGGCTATAATTTTTCTGAGTTCCGTCATATTGCTGTAAGGATAAGGCGGCGCCGGGCGGGGTATTTCCTTTTCTCCCTTGCACTTGATAAATCCTCCGCCGATTGAATAGTATTCCTTTTCCAGAAGCGTTTTTTCTCCGGACATCAGCCGGAATATGACAGTGTTCTGAAATGGAAAATCATGATGGAGGCCTTTTTCAAATGTTATATCGGAAGCGTTGAATTGCAGTTGTTTTTTCCCGGTATCTATATTATAGGTTTTCTTCGGGGAGGAGAGAAGCTCCGAAAAAAGAGCGGAATCGCAGGTATCGGGTTTCCAGCCGAGAAGCCCTGCCGCCACAGAACGGTCGGTTCCGTGACCTTTTCCAGTAGAGCTCAGAGAGCCGAAAAGTGAAATTTTTATTCCTGAAGACTTTTTCAAAATATCTTCCGGTAATTCTTTTATCGACTGAAGGAAACCGCCGGCGGCCAGCATCGGCCCTATGGTATGGGAACTGGACGGGCCCGGCCCTATTTTGAATATCTCGAATATGGAAGTGTCTATTATATTTTTAACTTTTTTCATTAACTAAACTCCTGATTGGCATTTATAATAGTGCTCTCAGGCGTTTTTTCAATACAGAACTGAACTGGAAAGCCAGAGACGCGACATTTCAGAGAAAATTGATATCTCTCCCCAATGTCCGGGTGAAAAACATAATGGAGCAAGAGGGACTGTATCTGGATTATTTATCTGAGACGCGCTCCGCCCAATAGAGAGGCTTGCGACTGTGGTGCATTACGGCTATAATTGCAAGTTTTTTCTTCTCTATTTTATAGACGATGCTGTATGAGAAACGGGAAAGTATAAATCGCCTAATTTCACCTTTGACAGTATTCCATGTATTGGGAAACTTATGGATTAAGTGGAGAGCGTCATCAAATTCCAGCATAAATTCAGTTCCTAATCCACTGGACTCGTTTTCAAGGAAAATTACAGCTTCAAGGAACTCAGCTCTTGCATGAGGATGAAAATGAGAAAAGTTCACTTCTGTTTTCTCATTTTCTTCAGTCTTGTCGAAGCCTCGGCAAATACCTCTCCGGCAGAAATTGTTTTAACTCTTCCCTCCTCTATATCCTTCAGTCGCCGCGCAGCCTCTTCATACCAGGCCTGCTCTATTTCAGAAACAGGCTGCTTGACAAATATATCCTGAGCTAAACGCAATTGCTCTTCTCTATTCAGTTCAAAGGCTTCCTTTTCAATTTCAGCTAAAGTCATAGGCATCTTAGGGCCTCCTGTGTTATGTCGCTGAAAATTATACAATACTTCCGAGGTGTAGTCAAGGAGAAGAGATGACAAAGAGCAAATGAAAACAAGCTGTACGGAGCCCTTGACGAAGAGCGTTCGACTGCTAATTTAAGTGTTTTAACTTTTGAGGACAGCATATATGCATGATTACCTGATTTCCGTACTTCTCGGCATTGTCGAAGGCGTAACTGAATTTTTACCCATAAGCAGCACCGGACACCTGATAATAGTCGGCGAGTTCCTGGGCTTTCAGAAACCGTTCGCGGATACTTTTGACGTGGTCATCCAACTGGGCGCGATACTTTCGGTGGTAATTTATTTTCACGACAAACTTATCCCTCCCCTCATAACGGATACGGAAGAAAAAAAACAGAAACGCAGGGAAATTCTGGATATCTGGTTCAAATCAGCCGCCGGTGTAATACCCGCGCTCTTAATAGGAGGACTGCTCGGCAAAAAAATCAGTCATTATCTCTTTAATCCCGCTACAGTGGCAGCCGCCCTTTTCATCGGCGGAATAATTCTGATAATAATAGAACGCGGGAAACGTCAGCATAAAATAGACAGTATTTCTAAATTAAGTTACTCCAAATGCGTTCAGATAGGTCTGATACAATGTCTCGCGATGATACCCGGGACATCAAGGTCAGCGGCTACCATCATCGGGGCCATGCTGCTCGGGGCATCCAGAACAACAGCCGCCGAATTCTCGTTTTTTCTGGCAATCCCTACAATGTTCGCGGCCTCCGCTTATTCCATGATGAAGCACGGAGCGAGTATCAGTCCCGAACAGTGGATGCTGCTCATTTCCGGTTTCACGGTATCGTTTCTTGTGGCTTGGGGGGTCATAGCGGTTTTTATGAACTATATTAAAACAAAAACATTCGTGATCTTCGGCTACTACCGGATAATTCTCGCCGTAACCATCGCTGTTTATTTTTTCTGTATTTACAAACACTGATATTTTCCGCTACTCTTTGTAATCTAACGGATAAGCATTATATTAATTTTATTCTTATGTTACAGTTTCTCATCATCGCATTCAAAATCATGGAGCTAATATGTCAAGAAATAATAAACCAGAGACAAGCAGCCTTGATAAAATCAGAAGAAAACGCCGCATTATACTTGCCTGCGGAAGCGTTCTGCTGTTATCACTGCTCCTCTACAGTGTTCTTCGCCCGAATCCCGAAAAGGTAAAATTCAATCAGCTGAAAAACGATCTCCTGCGGATGGTCGAGAAAAAAGACGCAGGCAAAGACATAAAACAGATATCAGGCCGACTTGCCGGAAATCTGGAACGGGGCGAGAAAAGTTCTGACTTTTCAAAACTCCAGGAATCCATGAGTTCCCTCAGCCCGGAAGCCAGAAAAAGGCTCACAAACGAAATAATGTGCGAACGACTGAACAGTATCCGCAAAAAAATGGAGGGGCTGAACGAACAGGAACAAGACAAATTAGTTGACGATATGACCAAAGACCTCCAAGACAACTTTGAAAAAATGAATAAGAAAAAGAAAGACAAACTGAAGGATGACCTGAATTCCAAAGAAGGTAAAGATAAAATGAAAGACGCCATGGATTTCTACTACAAGAACTTCAAGGCAAAGGAAAGAGAAAAGCTCGACCCTCTGGTACATGAAACAATGAAACAGATAAACAGTCTTTGATAAATGAAAAAAAAGCTTTTTACCATCGTTGAACTGCTCATAGTGATAGGAGTTATCGGCTTGCTCGCAGGGCTGTCTTTTCCTGTATTGAGCAAGGCGATGGCACAGTCAAGAAAGACATCCTGCGCAAATAACCTCCGCCAGATAGGAATATCAATAAACGGATATGTCAATGATTACAGAGGCTTTCTGCCTTCAGCAATCCGCGTCGGAGAAGGCCCATCCGACCCGCTGTCAATACCCAACATAGTAAAAATAGACAAAAAAGAAATATTCCAATGCCCCGCTGACACAAAAAAAGCTTATGAGGACCAGACCTATTACAGCCGCTACGGCACAAGCTATGAGTGGAATGTATGGTACAATAACAGGCCGATTGAAATTGTTAAATTCAGTATATTGGGAAATACTCTGAAAACCCCTTTGATGCTGGACGCTGAAAACTTTCACGGCTCACTGGGCAAAAATTATCTTTATCACGACGGAAGGGTTTCAAGATCATTGGAGGATACCGTTGAGTAACCTTGTCATAGAGGCAGAGGCTATTTGCAAAACGTACGGGAAGTTTCACGCGTTGAACAATATAGACCTGAAAGTCAGGGAAAGCGGCGTTTTCGGGTTCCTCGGCCCTAACGGGGCCGGAAAAACCACTCTCATAAAAATACTTCTCGGCCTTCTTACACCAAATTCCGGAAACATACAGATTTTCGGGAAAGATCTTTTTCTGCATAGAAATGAAATAGTCAGACAAGTGGGCGCAATTGTAGAGGCCCCGGTCTTTTTCGAATTCATGACGGCATATCAGAACCTTTATTATCTCTCACGGCTTTCAGGTAAAATTTCAAAAGATAAAATAACACAGACCCTTAAAATTGTCGGACTGGAAGACGTCGCGGAAAAAACTGTGGACACTTACTCATACGGAATGAAACAGCGTCTCGGCATAGCTCAGGCACTGCTTCCCGAAAATAAGCTTATTTTTCTGGATGAACCCACAAACGGGCTGGACCCTCATGGAATTCTCGGCGTCAGAAAGCTCCTGCGGACACTCTGCGACGAGTACGGTATAACCGTTTTTCTCTCAAGCCATCTTCTCTCCGAAGTAGAGCAGATTTGCGACTACGTGAACATCATCAACAAAGGGAAAAAAATCTGCGATGAAAAGATATCCGATTTAAAGAACGCGTACAACAGCGTTGAAATCCAGGTGCCGGCCTCCGATAAAAAACTTTTTATTGAATTCGCCAATGAAAAAAAACTTGAAATACTTTCCGTCCCGGAAGAAGAAAAATACTGCTGCTTCAGCATCAAAGGCGAAGAAAACATGATACCCGGCCTTTGCAGAGAACTTGTCAAAGCCGATATAAGTATAATTAAAATATCAAAACATCAGAAAACACTGGAGGAAATCTTTGTCAGCCTTACTGGAAAAAACAATACAGATGATCCAACTGACCTCTTTCGAGTTTAAAAAACTGTTTCTTCAGAAACGTTTTCACTCAGGGATCAGCATCATACTGATAATGACCATGTTCAGCGCCATCGCCGTCTGCATGAGGGTTAACAGCGAAATATCACGGAAAGCCGAGATGATCGCCACGATACTGCAGAAATATGTCAACGGCATAAACTTCTCAATGCTGGTACTTCTTTCTTCCATACTGATAATACTCCCGATGATTGTAGGTATATTCGCCGTATGTTCCTTTGCCGGGGAATATCAGTTCGGACAAATACGTACCATGGCATTGAGACCTGTATCGAGGTTCTCCATTTTCTTCGCCAAATTTCTGTCCCTTTCCATATTCTCCGGAATTCTTCTCATCATCCTTATGATTATAAGTTATACAGCCGGGGCTTTTCTTTTCGGCTGGTCGGGGGATATATATGTAACCGATCCCGGCGTTTTCGGCAAAAGGGTCAAGGACTTCTTCATGGATGAACACGTTGCGTGGATACGTTTTTTCCTGCTTTATCTTTTTGCTCTTTTCTCTCTGATGTCCTTTGTCGCTCTTTTCCTGATGTGTTCAGCTGTTTTCAAGAAAACGGCAACGGCAATTGTCGTACCACTGGGAATCTATTTCACCTGTTATGTCATAGGCTTCATGCCGCTGATGGAAAAGCTGAGGCCTTTTCTTCCTACAAGATATATTTTTGTCTTCAAACATTTTCTGACGCCGCAGGTGGACTGGTCGGGACTTTGTTCCGACTGCGTCGTTCTGGTCCTCTTTACCGCGGCTTATATCCTGATAGGCTCCATATTTTTCAGTATTTCAGACCTCTGAAATATTCTCCGTTCTCTTGCTAAATCACGATTTGATTGTATATCAAGACGCTGTATCTTATCCAATGTTTCCGCACTCTGTTTGTATCTGAATAATGTTTAATTCCGGAACAATTCAGTTCCGCGTTGAAATACGAGGAGGTTTTATGTTAAAACTCGGAGTAAATGTAGATCACGTCGCTACCGTCCGTCAAGCCAGAAAAGCCGCTTACCCAAGCCCTCTTGAGGCCGCCCTGATTTGCGAAAAGGCAGGCGCCTCCGGAATTACCGCGCATCTGAGAGAAGACCGCAGGCATATAAACGACAAGGATATGGCACAGCTCGCCGCTAAAGTCCATCGGCTGAACATGGAAATGGCCGTTACCGATGAAATGGTATGCATCGCCACAAAACTAAAACCTCACAGCTGCTGTCTTGTCCCGGAAAAACGTGAGGAGCTTACTACCGAAGGCGGATTGGATATATCGGGGAACCTTCAGAGAATTACCGAAGCGGTAAACCGCCTTCAGGACGCTGCTATAATCGTCAGCCTTTTCATTGATCCGGACAACGAGCAGATTGAGGCCGCATATTCGATAGGCGCTGAATTTGTGGAACTGCACACCGGGGCTTATGCCAACGCCAAAAACGAAGCGGCACGGGAAAAAGAATTGAAGCGTCTCATAACTGCCGCCGAATACGCGGACAAGACAGGTCTCAGCGTAAACGCAGGACATGGTATCGATTATGTCAATATCGACGGCATACTTCAGATGCCTTTCCTCAAAGAATTGAACATCGGGCACAGCATAGTTTCCCGCGCCGTCATCGCCGGCATGGAAGCCGCCGTCAGAGAAATGCTTGATCTCATGCAGGAATATCCTAACTGAATAGTTTAAGAGAGGATTTTTATGGCTGAAAGTCTGCTTCATGAAGTACTCGCGCTGGGCGTAAACTCAAAAGCCTCCGACTGGCACGTAAAAGAGAACTCCCCGGTAACCCTCAGAATCTCCGGAAATCTCGTCGATACCGACCTCGTGCCGGACAGGGAACTGATGGAACGCATCATCCAGGAAATGATACCTCAGGAATTTATGAAAAAATTTGTGGAAACCGGCGATGTGGACGCCTCTTACGTCGAAGACAATGTCGGGCGCTTCAGGGTTAACATACACAGACAACGCGCCATGTACTGTATAGCTATGCGCCATGTGAAAACAGAAATAATGAACTTCGAACAGCTGGGACTTCCTCCCGCGGTGAAGTCAATCGCCGACGCTGTCCGGGGTGTAATAATTATAAGCGGAACTACAGGTTCCGGCAAATCCACAAGCCTCGCCAGCATGATAGAACATATCAATATGAATTCCAGAAAGCATATCATCACCATAGAAGATCCGATTGAATATGAGTTTTTTGATAAAAAATCTTTTATAGAACAACGTGAAATAGGCCTTGATTCAATTTCGTTTTACAGCGCGCTTGTGCATGCCCTCCGCCAGGACCCCGATGTCATAATGGTCGGTGAAATGCGCGACAGGGAAAGCTTTGAAGCCGCCCTTCAGGCAGCGGACACAGGACACCTGGTGCTGACGACACTCCACTCTTCCAACGCGTCCCAGGCGATAAACCGCATACTCGACTTTTTCCCGCATGAGGAACACAGGGCAATAAGAGAAGCCCTATCCTTGAATCTGAAGGCTGTTATTGCGCAGCGCCTCATGCCGCGGGCCATCGGCGGCGGCGTTATTCCCGCAGTAGAGATTATGACCAACACTCCGATGGTCAGAAAACTTCTTGAGGATAACAAACTGGACAAACTCGCACTGGCAGTGGAAGGCGGCGGCGACAGCGGTATGCAGTCTTTCAATCAGGCCCTTTTCAAGCTTATAAACGCAGGTGAAATAACTGTCGAAGACGCCATGCTCGCCGCGACAAATCCCGAAAGTCTGAAAATGAACCTCAAAGGAATTTTCCTCGACACCTCAAACCAAATTATCGACTCCTGATTGACTGAACATCATTTGCGTTCACAATGCTGTTCAATAAATCAATAAATCTGCAAGAATTTCATAATCTTTTCCGTCAAGCTATTGACAACAGAAGCTTTTTAATATATAATTATTCACGTGAACCGGTAAAATATAACTTAACATTAAGTATTCCATGAAAATAACACTTGATTATATTGCAGAAAAAAGCGGTGTCTCAAAGACAACGGTTTCATATATTCTAAATAATAAGCAAACATCAATGGGCATATCCGAAAACACCAGAGAAAAAGTAAAAAAAGTCATAGAGGAATTGAACTATTTTCCTGATAAAACAGCCGTCACACTCGGCAGACGAAATAAAAGAAAAATGAAAATACTGATACTCACGCCATGGCTGAGTGACACTAATTCACAATTCATGATTGAAATATCAAGGGCCGCTGAAAATGTAAAAAAAATTGCCGAAACAGATTACAAGATGTATATACCCGGCGAACTTGCAAATTTAATAACAGACAGAAAATTTTCGTCCTATGATTATTTTATGGTTATCGGAACAAACAAAAAAGATGATGATTTTCTTGCTAAATATCAGGATAAAAGCAAAATTCTGCTCTTGAATAGAAAAATCGAAGGGTTCGCGTATGTATCCGGTAATAATTTCAAAGGCGGCGAACTTATAGCCGAATATGTCCTCAAATCTTCATACTATGAGCAATACGTTATTATTTCAAATAAAAAGCCCTCACAAGCCATAGAAGAAAGACAAAAAGGAATTCTAGAACATTTCATTAAAAATAATTACAGGAAACCCCTGTTGATATTAATTGATAATTGGGATGAAGTGACTTTTCTTGAAACCATCAGTATATATAGAAAGAGCAAAACACTCTTTTTCACCCTGCAGGACGCAAATGCCGTAATGCTCTCATCAATCTTTCAGAAAAAAGGATTTAAAATACCTTATGACTTTGGTATAACAGGCTACGACAATGACCCCATAACAGCGATTCTATATCCTTCAATAACAACAGTAGATTCAAAAAACTATGAAATGGCCAAAGAGGCATTTGACAGAATATTAAACAATAAAAAAGAACCTTCTCTTATAAACCCTGAACTGGTTATAAGAGATACAACAATATAAAAGGAACAAAAAAAATGGTAAAGATAGCACTAGTCGGATGCGGCGGCATAGGGATGGCACATTTAAGAGCATATAAAGAATTAAAAGACGTTATAGTGAGCGCAGTAGTGGACCGCGATATGAAAAAAGCCGAAGCCGCGGCTGAATTTTCAGGAGCTCAGGCGTTAAATGATATTTCCCAGATAGCGTCAGACATAGACGGAGTAAGTGTGGTCACTCCTCCGCAAAGCCATTTTCAAATCACATCCGATCTACTCGAAAGGAACTTCAATGTGTTTTGTGAAAAGCCATTGACGATGAATACTGAGGAAGCCGGGAGGCTGATTGAAATAGCGGAAAGAAAGAAAAAAGCTCTTATGGTAGGTTTCAAGATGAGGTTTGAACCAATATTTCAGGAAGCTAAAAAACTTTTGCCCAAAATAGGAAAACTCCTTTCAGTATCATCTGTCAAACAACAGCCGTTCAGGGCAAGAGCAACTGAAAATTGGATACCTAAAGTTGGGGCGATGTATGAACTGTCGGTACACGATTTTGATCTCATAAACTGGATCGCGGAGATAGAACCGGAAGAAGTGCTTTTCTCTAAACTTGATTATCGCCTGGGATGGGAAAGGGAAAATGCTTTTTTCCTGACCGTCAAATACAGCAAAGATGTAACCGGACAATTGCAGGGAATGTATGCATTGGAAAATGAATTCATGTACAGAGACCTTACTTTGACATTTACAGGAGAGAAAGGTTACATGCGAGTCGAAAGGCCCGACAGAATAGTTCTGCATACATCTGATTATTCTGTTAAGGAAATCAATCCAGCCGGAGTGAACGCGTTTGTCAGTGAACTCCAGCACTTCTGCGATGTAATACGCGGGGAGAAAAAAAATATGCTCGACGGAAAATTCGGGCTCATGACAACTAAAATAGTAGAAGACGCGAATAAAATAAAAATATAATTTAAGGATATTGAAAATGAAAAAATCTTTGCGCTTCATGCTGATCTGTTCTCTGGCAATGTTTATTTCCGCTTTCGCCGGCGCGGCAAATAAAAAGAGCGGTGTTAAAGATGAAAGCCATAAATATACCGATCTGGCATTCCCCAAAAACATTGATACCTGGAAGGGAGATTTCATATGGTATCCCGAGGAAAAAATCAAAAAAACTACTGAGTACATGCCTTCCCCGACTGACTTTGCAACGCGCTTTTTCAAGAAGAAATTTTATCTGGACAAGGCGGACATCGGCGCAGATCTGAAACTCCAGATATTTGCGCATACCAAATATGAATTATGGATAAATGGCAAAAAAACAGGTACGGGAAGATACAGTAGCGGAAAACCTGACGTATATGCCATATCAAATCTCGTTCATGAAGGAGAAAATGATATTTCCGTAAAAGTGGAACATCATACAAGCATTTATTTTCTCGTCGCCGAAATAACGAAATCCGCTCCTGTCAATAAATACATTCTTGTTTCCGATAAGAACTGGAAAACGACAAGCACTTTTTTTGAAAACTGGACAGATTTCAAGTTTGACGCCAAAGACTGGAAAGACAGCGAAGCGTTGCCTAAAAGCGAAAACGAGAAACTGAGAAAATCCATCCCCTACATAACAACTCTCCGCGATAATGAAATTAAAATAGAAAAAATCGCTATAGATGACAGGACATACAGGCCCGGTGATACAGTAACAGGTAAAATCATCCTGCGTTCAATTGATGCGAACGGCAGTTACAATGTCTTTCTGAGGCTCGCAAACGATACCATGGATATTGACTGGATATCGGATCGGATCGTCAGCAATTACGAAATAGCACATCATAAAATTTTAAATGTCAACTTAAAAAAAGACGGTGTTCTTGAACTGCCGTTTTCTTTTGTCCTCCCTGAATTTATACCGAACGGCACAGTTCCTCTCCGTATATATTTTCTGTACGGAAACGATAAGAGCGTAGCAACACTAGCAGGAGCAGTAAACAACAATACTATCGCTTTTCTCAAGCTGCTTAACAACAAGAAACCCTTTCACTTCACGCAAAAGCCGAAAGCTCCCCAGGCCACTCTTAAAACCGATAAGGGAAACACATTAATAAACATAGACGGAAAAGACATGTCTCCGGTAATATTCACAAATCTGAGCAGAGGTTATGAACGCTTCTACAGGGAAGCTGAAACAGGAGTGAAAATTTTCCGTTTATCGCATTACCGCAACAGGATGCTTCCCGGAAAAGCTGAAAATCCGGCGGAATATTACCGGCGTTATTTTGAATGCTTTGACGAACAGGTGCGCCGTTTTCTGTCTGTAAACCCCGACTGTTACATAATATTTCTGGGAATACTTGATCCTACAAGCCAGTGGGAAAAAGAACATCCCGACACGCAAGCCGTCATGGCAGACGGTATCAGATACAGATTCACACTGGGTTCGGAAGAATTCATAAACGGCGCAAAGGAGGCGGTGTCGACGCTGGTCAGAAACATAGAATCCCAGCCATATTCCGACAGAGTCATAGGTTACTGCTTCGGCGTCGGCAAATCGTGCGAAATGATTGATTATCTCGCTTATCAGAACAGAGCAAGGAAAACCGGGGATTACATTATCGGAGATTACAGCCCCGCAAGATGCGAAGCTTTCAGAAAATGGACTCAAGAAAAATATCAGGGAAATATTGACAGTCTCAGAAAAGCTTGGAATATTCCTGATATGACTTTTGAAAATATCAAACCTCTTAAAGAACTTTTAAATCCGAAAAACCATAATTCCTTCTTCTTCAATCCTGAAAAATACCAGCACAGGTCTGATTATTTCCAGAATCAGGCGGAACAAGCTGTAAAACTCATGAATGACGTCGGAGAAGCCGCCAAGAAATCATCAAAAGGAAACATACTTATCGGTTATTATTACGGATATACCCTGCATATGGGCATTCACAGAGTAGGCGGCACCCAGCAAAACGGGCACTCCGGTCTGTACAAGGCACTGAGATCTGAAAATATAGATTTTTTTGTGGTACCTCATTTCTACGGTTACCGTAAGCCTGGAGATGGAATCCATGTAACGATACCCGGCAATTCGGTAAATCTCCATAACAAACTCCTGATTGATGAAAACGACCAGCGCACTCCCATCTCCCATTCCATGCACTTTGCGGGATTTCAACCTGAAAACATAGGCCAGGTCAGAGAAGTCCTGTGGAGAGACGCCGCGTATTACCTGACTCACAACATCGGATCATGGTGGTTTGACATGGGAATGAACAATGAAAAGCCCTGGTTCACTTATGACAATGAATTGCTTCAGGAGATAAAAAACATGTCCTCCGTCCTGAAAATAAAAGACACCGGTTTCGCCTTCAATTCCCCTTCCGAAATTGCGATTATCGTAAATGAAAGCGTTTCCGCCGATATCCAGATAGACTTGATCACGGCATACCTGAATTTACTCAGAGTCACATATAATAACTTTTTTAAATCCGGAGCCCCTTTCGATATTTATCTGCAAGGGGATCTGAAGAATATCCCATGGAAAAAATATAAAGCTGTCTTTTTCCTGAATTCTTTTGGCTTCAATGATGACGAACGAAATTTCATCAAGAACAAAGTCGCTAAAAATAATCGTTTCCTCATCTGGAACTATGCCCCCGGATATATCGACACCGGAAAAACGCTTTCACTTGAAACCATGAAGGATGTAAGCGGCTTCAACTTCAAGGAAATTGATATTGAAGATACTCCTGATATTCTGATTGAAAACGAAAATACCTTTCTTACAAAAGGCATGAAAGCAGGAACTCGGATAAAAATGACCACGACATCACGTCTGAGTAAGTTTTCTCCTCTTTTCGCCACGCAGGACGGAGAAAGAGCGGGCAGACACATCTCCTGTGACGAAACAGCTCTTGCGGTAAAAAAATTTCCTGACTGGACAAGCATATACATAGGTGCTTTCCTTATTCCTCCTGAAATCATAAAAAACATCATCAGGAAAGCAGGGGTTTTCATTTACAATGACAATAACATTACAGGCTTCTACGGAAACCATTTTACAGGGTTCACCGCCGACAAAAAAACTGATTTCAGATGCAACTTTCCCTCCCCCTTATGCGTATACGACATACGCGGGAAAAAACTTTTAGGGAAAAATACGGATAAAGTTGACCTGAGCATGGAAGATGGCGAAACCCTTATACTGTTTATCGGCAATGAAAATGAACTGGATGAATTCCTGAAATTATGAATCTCTTTGCATATATCATTAAACATGTAAATTATCTATGGGAAAAAAGGCAGATATGAAAGTCAATTACCGGCATATCGTTTTCACATTAACTGAGCTCCTGTTTGTAATAGCAATCATCATAGTATTATTTTCGCTACTTCTACCGGCATTGTCGAGAGTCAAGGACAAAGCACATGTAATACAATGCACAAACAATGAAAAGCAGATCTATTACGGCATACTGGCTTATTCCCAAAACTACAACTATCTGCCGGTTTATTGCACAAACCCGTCATCCGCGAAAACTTACAATTCATGGTTTGAGCTTTCAGAAATCAAGCCGTCGCTCATGAAATGTCCTTCGGATAAGGATTTCGCATACTGCACTACCAACTACTCAAGTTATCATTACGTGTCATATGGCTATAATGTGAAAATAGGCACCGGGCCCTCAACATATTATCGCATTGAACAGGCTGAACATCCATCGAAAATAATTACGGCATCCGATTCAGACGGCAGGATTTCAGACGGAAAATGGGGAAGCATAATAGATCCTACTGATACTTACGCACTCTCCACACGGCACTCCCTGAGACCGGTAACTCTTTTTCTCGACGGCCATGTGAAACAACATCTCAAATTCGAGTTACTGTCCTCCGACTGGTGGAATATTCAGTGAATTTCAAAATACAGAAACAAAAGCAAAGGAATTATTATGAACAAAAAAAATCAGGGAATTAAATTTTCGGGACACACAATGGGTACGCCTAAACTTGATATTTATCAGGCAATGACGCTTTTTAAAGAAATAGGCTATGACGGTATAGAAGTGAGAGTTGCCGCGAACGGACAGATAGACAGCGAAAAAATTTCCAATTTGGAAGCAAAGAAGATTTATAATGAGTCAAAGCCGATTAATATAGAATTTTCCTGCCTGACTTCATACTATAAGGATTTCGTCTCTCCGGAAGCCCGCGGGACTGTAATAAAAAATCTGAAAAGAGTCATCGAAATAGCAGACATCCTGCAATGCCCTCTTATCAGGCTTTACGGAGGAATGGATCCCAGTCCAACCGGAATATCATTTACAGAAAACTGGAGCAGGACGGTTTCAGGCATTCAGGAAGTGGCGAGCTTTGCGGCAAAATTCGGGACAGGTATATGTATTGAAACCCATATCGGCTCGCTCACCATGAGCATACGGGATACAGTCAGGCTCATAGAGGATGTGAATATGAACAATGTGGGAATACTCTTCGATTACGCATGGGTGGATTATGCTAATGTTGAAGACCCTCTTGAAGCAGTAAAAAAAGCCGCAAGATATATTTTCCACTGTCATGTAAAAGATTGGACTATGGAAAGCAGGATTCCATTAAAGAAAAAGTCCTGTCTTATGGGAGAAGGTACATTGGACTGGAAAAAGGTACTTCCCGAAATCAGAAAAACAGGTTATAATGGATATATATCGGATGAATATGAAAAATTCTGGTATCCGGAAGAACTGCCGGAACCGGAGATAGGAATGAAGCATAATCTGGAATGGGTGAAAAATATATTGGAAAAATGAATTTGCCCAGGCAGCATTACTTTCCTGAAAAAGCTCTGCAAACCTATTCGATGAACGGGTTGCCTTTTTTCTCGCTACCTATAGTTGTCGCGGGACCGTGTCCGGGATATACAGGAAGGGTGTCGGGAAGATTGAATAATGTTTCCTTTATCGACTTCATGAGGGTGTTCAGGTTCCCCCCCGGCAGGTCGGCGCGGCCTATCGAATCACAGAAAAGAGTATCCCCCGAAAAAAGCGCGGGGATATGATTGAAGAGATAACACACCCCTCCTCTGGTATGTCCGGGAGTGGCTACTATCTGAAAATCCTCAGATTTGAATTCCTTCATAGGCTCAGGAAGATCTTTAGCCGCCGGAATAAAGGGCATGAGGTTATTGTCAGGGCTCCGGTAAAGTCCAATGTCATCGGGGTGCAGATATAATTTTTCAATGCCCAGCCCTTTCATTACCTCCCCCGTGGCGCTGATATGATCGACATGCGCGTGCGTCAAAAGCACAGCCGCTTCCTTATATTTGAAAGTCTTCGCTCTTGATATTATCTTTTCCGCTTCCGAGCCGGGATCTATGATATACAAATTACCGCTCTCCGGGACATTGACAATGTAGCAGTTCACCTGAAGCATCCCTATTATTTCGGTCGCAAACAAATTTTCCATTTTATATGTGTATCCTTTTTATTTATTTTTCCAGCCTTATTCTGGGGTCAGCCCAGGCATACGCGATATCAGCCAGAAGATTTATAACAACGAATAATATAGAGCTCAATATCACAAGCGCCTTTATCATCTGTAAATCCGAATTCATTAAAGCATTCACCCCCGCAAAACCCAGTCCAGGTATCCCGAAAAAAGTTTCAAGCAGCAGGCTTCCCGTAAAGAGAAAAGGCAGTATCGACGCTGCCCTGGTTATTATGGGTATAAGGGCGTTCCTGAGCAGATGCCGGAAATATAATGTATAAGTACTGCATCCCTTTGCCGTTGCCGTCCGCAGGTATTCCCTGTTCAGTTCGTTGACGAAAACAGTCCGGTAAAAGCGTATTCCACTGCCGACGCCGGCTATCACTCCTATCAGCACAGGGAGTGCCAGATACTTCAATTCGCCATATCCCCATACTGGAAAAATATCAAAATAGTACCCCAGATACCACTGTCCGTAGATTATGAAAACAAGATAGCTCACACTCATACCGGCGACCGAAAAAAACAGAATGATTTTATCAGTCCATCCGCCCCTGAAAGCCGTCGCGAACAACGCCAGTATTATTCCAGCCGCGAGCTCTCCGAAGAAAATCGGCAGCATCAGAAACAGCGAAGGCCACATGCCTCTCCATAAAATTCCCTTTAGGTCTTCTCTGGTTATAAGCGTTTTTCCGAAGTTGAAAAAGCTAATATACGGAAAAGATGAATTTACCCGGATTATTTCAGTAAACGACGAAGCAAGCTGACTGTCAAAGACGCTTTTCTGTTCCCTGAAAAACTCAAGCTCCCGGATTTCCATCCATTTTTCGGGAATGTCCAGAGCTATTTCATTCTGCCCCGCGTCCGGAAATATCTCCGCCTTTTTCCACTTTTCTGAAAAATATTTCCTGCCGTTAAAAGCAAAGCCTCCGCGAAAAATGACCTCTCCTTTAATCCTGATGTTTTCCAGAGAAAAATTCCGCTTCAACGTTATCTTTCCGTTTCTGATACGGAGACAGGCTTCGCCCTGTTCACAGTCCCCGTCAATCCTGATGCCGGGAAGGTTTTTTCTCTCTCTGAAATCGGCAGAACCGAAAGTCTCGGTCTTTTTCCATTTTCCCCAGAAAAGCGGTTTGTTTGAGCCGAGCTCGTTGCGCAGTTCCTCAAGTTCCAGCGGCGAGCTTTTTTTTCCCAGCACCGTAGCGGCAGGATCACCGGCGGCAACTCTGAAAAGTATGAAAGTCAATATCAGCACACCGGCTATTATAAAGACTGAATAAAAAGTTCTTTTTATTATGTATCCCAGCATCCGTCTCAACCTTATTCCTGAATCTTAACTCTCAGTCTCTGATCCTTTCAAGGAGGGCTTTAAAATCTTCGGGCAACGGGCTTTCAAAAGACATTTCCACCCCTGTCACGGGATGAGGAAATTTTATTTTCCACGAGTGAAGCATCTGCCGTGAAGCTTCAATCTTCTGCTTTCCCCCGTAAACTTCATCCCCTATAACCGGAAGTTTTTTATGCGCCAGATGTACTCTTATCTGATGCGTCCTGCCTGTAAGTATTTTCACATGCAGAAGGCTTACCGCGATTGTATCGATTTTTCCCTTAATGGCCAGTTCATACTCTGTAATGGCTTCTTTTCCGTTTCTGGTCACGACCGCCATTTTTTTTCTGTTGGCGGGATGCCGCCCCATGTATGTTATTATTTCCTCATGGCAGGTCTGGGGCCAGCCGTAAACAAGCGCCGCATAAGTTTTCTTGACCTTTCTGGCTGAAAAAGCTTTGGACATGTGAAAAAGTACCTGGGGAGTTTTTGCGATCAGCAAACAGCCGGATGTGTCTTTATCCAGGCGATGGACAATTCCAGGCCTGGCTTCGTCAGTTTCCTCAAATTTTTCCGCAAAACCGGCGTCACGTCCCAGAAGCGCATTGACTATAGTTCCGTCAGCGTTCCCCGCCCCGGGATGGACCACAATGCCCGCATGTTTATTTATCACTATTATATCGTTGTCCTCATAAAGCACATCAAGGGCTATCTGCTCCGCCCGGAGCTCAAACTTTTTCGTCTCCGGGATTTCGACACTTATTTCCAGCGCGTCCTTCAGCGCCATTCTGGGAAGCGTGCAGACCTCGTTGTTGATTTTCACGAAGCCGTCTCTTATAAGATTTTGAAGAAAAACCCTTGAGTATTCCTTAATTTCAATAGCAAGGTAGCGGTCAAGCCGCAATCCGAGATGCCTTGCTTCCGTCGTGAGTTTAAACATTGTATTTCTCCCCGTTTTTCCGTTTGCCGAAATAGAAGAAAAGGCAAATTCCAGTGCCTATCAGAAAGAGCCCTATCGTCTGGGCCGGTGTCAGAAGCCCCATAAAAAAGTCCGTATGATCACCTCTGGCAAACTCATTCAGAAATCTGAAAGTGCCGTAAAAGAAAAGATAAAGAGAAAGGTTCTGCCCGGGCTTCAGCTTTCCGGCAAGATAAAAGAGTATCGAGCCTATGATGATATTTCCGCCTGCCTCATAAAGCTGCACCGGATGTATAGGAACGCCCTGATACTTCATCGCCGGGGCTGAACCGGCAGGGTAAAGAACTCCCCAGGGAAGCTTAGTCGGCGTACCATAACAACATCCGTTCAGGAAGCATCCTATCCGGCCCATCGCATGACCGAAGGCCAGCCCCGGAACAGCAATGTCCATTACCTTCACTATGGAAAATTTAAGTCTGACGCAATAAACAATTATGGAAATCACAGCACATATAAAGCCGCCATAAAAGACGAGGCCTCCGTGATCTATCCTGAATATTTCCGCCAGATCATATTTGAATTGGCCCCAAAACTCAATTACATAAAAAACTCTTGAGCCGATAATACCGCTTATTACTATCAGCAGCATAAAGTCGGCAACCTGCGACGGCGCCATCCCCGCGTATTTCCTCTTTAAATTTATCACAAAGAGAGCGGTCAGAAAGCCTAACGCCGCCATCACTCCGTACCATCTGATTGTCAGCGGCCCCAACGTAAACGCTATTTCACACATCTTTTCCTGCCTTTTATTTTTAATTCCCGAATTTTTTATTTTGAAAAGCTTTTATCAGCATAGATTGAAAAACTGAATTACAAGTCTATTTTTAAGCTTTTCCGAAGACTGTTAATATAGACCGCGGTAATGTAAAATAACAAGAACTTTAACAAAAAAATAAAGAGGTCGTTTTTATGGCTGAGATGCTGATAAATCATATCCAATGGGGCGCCGAACACGCTAAAATATGGGGTTTTCTAATCATCTTCATATTTATGACCATCGAAAGTTCCTTTATTCCCTTTCCCAGCGAAGTCATCATGATACCAGCGGGTTTTCTGGCATTCCGGGGAGGACTCAGCTTCGGAAATCCCTGGCTGGATATGACAGCGGCCATACTCAGCGGTCTGGCAGGCTCCATAGCAGGCGCTTATGTTAACTATTTTCTCGCGCTTTTTCTGGGGCGTCCAATCCTCTACCGCTACGGTAAATACTTTTTCCTTTCCGAACATACATTGTCACGCGCGGAAGAGATTTTCAGGGAATACGGCGACATCACCACTTTCGTATGCCGTCTCCTCCCGGCAATAAGACAACTCATCTCGATACCCGCGGGCCTGGCGAGGATGAAACATTCAAAATTTCTATTCTTTACCGCTCTCGGGGCCGGTATATGGACGGCGATACTCGCCTTTATAGGATATTATCTCTCAAGCCTTGTCAAAGATATGACATACGCTGACCTTGTTCACAGAGGCGAAAAAATCATCAGGGAAAACTATATATGGATATTCCTGGCCCTGGCTGTAATAGTCGCCGTCTATGCGTTTATACATCATAAAATAATGAAATCGGCAAAGAAAAGCCAATAGTTTCCTCATTTTGAGCTTTCCGCTGGAATTTTACGGAAGAAGGGCTATTTTCTTTCTCCTTTTACTGCCCCGTGGTGTAATGGTAGCACAAGTGGTTTTGGTCCATTTAGTCTTGGTTCGAATCCAGGCGGGGCAGCCAGTCTTTACCGTTAGGCGTACTATAATTTAATTTCAGGTAGAACCTTTCATCGCCTGTCCTTGTGATTTCTTTTATGTTGGCCAGGATTGCAGTGCGCCGGGTATCCGGATCGTTGGGATTGTTCTTCAGGGCATCATTAAAAGTTTTCAGCTGTTGCGTTAAAAAGTCCGCATCGTTGAAAAGTTCGGTTTCAAGGTTGGATACTACCTTTTGAAGATTTTCTTTTCTGAGGCTAAGTTCTTTTTTTTCTTCGAGCAGTTTGGAAAGTTTTTCATTCCAAAAATCTTTGTTCTGCGAATTCACAAGGCCGGATAAAAAAGCGTTTTCTATTTTGTTGATTTCTAAATTGACATTTATTATGGCATTATTCAGATTGGCAATATTGGGTTTGTTTTCCTTCAAAAATTCAGTTTTTTGACGCTTTATTTCGTCCGTTATTTCCATTATCATTTCAGGTTGCGTATCAAGTTGGTTTATTTTTCCCAAGACTGCATTTTCAATTGCAGGCGCGGAAACGTAGGTTTTACAGTTTACAATATCGGTGCAGCGGTAATAGTGGAAACTGCCGCTTTTCATGCTTGCCGGTGTCATATAGCGGCCACAGTGGCAATGAACCAAGCCGGATAGGATATAAGGGTATTTTTGCGATTTCGGGCGACTTCTTCCACCGTTGGTTGTCTGTGGCAATTTCGCTTGGACTTTGTCAAAAAGTTCTTCTTGGATAATCCGATCATGCTTTCCTTGGTATTCTTTTCCGGCATAAACGATTTTTCCGGCATAAGCTTTATTTCTGAGCATATTTAAAATTCCCTGTTTGGATATGGTGCCATGGTATTTTTTGGCTATGTCCATAGTCTGAATATTGCTTGCATACATATTAAAAATATCTTTTACTATTTCAGCTTTCCGGGGATCGACTTTTAAAACATTATCGTGTTTTTCCCCGCGCATATAAGCAAAAGGGGGTACGCTTACCGGAAATTCCCCTTTTTCGGCAATGGAAACCATTTTATGCTTCACGCGCTCCGCTGTTTGTTCACGCTCAAATTGTGCAAATACATTGATTATTGACATCATTGCGCGGCCAACGGGAGATGAGAAGTCTATATTTTCTGTAATGGAAACAAAGCCCTTGGCGTTTTCCCTGAGCATCTCAAAAATTTCGCCGCCGTCGCGAAGGGAACGAGTTAAACGGTCGAGCCGGTAAACAATCAGCGTGTCCCATTCGGCTGTACCGGATTTCAGTTCAGCGAGCAACTCTTGGAGGCCGGGGCGGTTTTTGTCTTTCGCGGAAAAGAATTCATCGGATAATTCACGCAGAACAGTACCGCCGCGGGCTTTGATATAGTCCCGGCACATTTGTATCTGCATTTTGACGCTGGTTTCGTTTCCGTCCCAGGATGAGCCTTTAGGAGAGACGCGGGCGTAGATTAGGTATTTCATGGCCTATTGGATTTCATTTCTATTTTCTTCTATGATTTCTTTTATGGTTATTGTAATATATGAAACGGCAAGCGGAATTATAAACATAATAATTCCACCAATAAACATACCAGTACCAATAATTTCTTGATTTTGAAGTAGAAAAAATCCCGCAGATGCAATCAATAGGCCTAATACAAAAGAAAGAGTTAACATTATTACCAATAATTTTTTCATTTAAGAATTCCTGTTTATTTTTTTATAAAAAGTTGTTCATTGCTAAGAACTTTATCGCGAATTTTCCGGGCTATGTCGGTTTCGGTAAGTGAGTGTTTCATTGCTGTGGTCTTCGCTTTATGTGTATGAGACAGTTCCATCAGGAGAGCTCCATAAAAGTTTCAATTCATCTTTGCCTGATAACCCCATAGCCTTAGCCATAATTTCGGCTGGTATTTCCCAGCTTTTTGGAAATACTCCATCTGTAAAAAATGAACGAGAACCCAATTCGTCTTTTAAAACAACAAAAAGAACTTCAGGCCTTGAATTATAACAAGTACGATAATTCCATTTTTTTCTATCTACATAAACTGTTTCAGGAAAATGTTTTACCACTTCTTGTATGTATGTATAATTGAGATAAGGACAAAGGCGAAATTTCATTGCCCTTCTCCTGAGTTCATGCGCTAAGCGTGCCTTATCAAATCTAAAAACATTAGGATTATCAAAGGTTCCCCAAGAAAACCAATTTTCAAACCCAAACCAACGTAATTTAATAGCTTCACATCCCCATATGCTCAGATAATTACCTGCTACTCCAAAACAGTGTCTAATTGGATTGTAACATTCCATCCTGTCTTTAAGGCAGGGAAGAAAAGCCATACTTTCTTTCCAGTCTTCAGGGATGCCGTCAATATATAGAGTTTTATTTCTAATCCTGCTAAGAAGTAACGCAAAATCCACGCACCCACAGATATTTTCATAATACCATTTTGCGCTGAAAATTTCTTTCCCGTCTATGGTCGAAACGTTAAATTCATCGGCTTTTTCAGCAAGAACAAGGATTTTTGCAAATGCAGAAGAATTAGACCGCTGAAACTTGAAAGTCAATTCTTTTGGACGTTTAAAACTATTGTCTATTGCAAATTCTTTAGTTGGAAAATTTTCTAAAGTTTTTCCCATTGCAAAATATGTTTCATCGGATGGATGAAGTAATATTCTTACAGGAGCGTCCATGACATTTTTATTTTCCCTTATTTGCTGTTATCCAGGCGTTTCAGGAATTCGGCTAAAACGGCATTGGTTATCTTGACTTCCCTCAGGAGTTCTTTTACTCTGCTATTGATAAGGCAGATAAAGATTGGCATCAGGATTGATAAAATTGAAATAATAATTCCCAATACAATAATAATGAGAAATACAAAAGCCCCGATCCCCGCATAAGTCTCATTCATAAATCCCCCTTTACTTTAATTTATCAGTTTAAAGGCGTCATCGTCGTATTCGTAATCAAATAATTCCGGCTGGTAAGGGCCGCGCCTTATCTGGACTATGCTAATTTTTCTTTGGCCTTCATCGTAGGGTACTCATCCCTGATATCCTCTTTCTCCATAGGAGGGCCGTATTTTTCGTTCAGTTCAAGCTCCCGTATGTATCTGAGAGCCTCTCTTTTATTTTCTTTGCTGATGGGATATTCATCGATAGCCGCCTCCAGTCTCTCCAGAGGGGTTATTTCCAAAGGGGCTTTGTCAAAATCTGGAGGCAGGAATGGCTTGATGTGCGGGTAAAGTTTTGCCCATAATTTGTTGCTAATTTCTTTCGCTTGACCATTTGCCCAGCGTGCCGTTGTGGCATTTGAGAGTCCTAAAATCACTGCGAGGCTTGCCGCCGAATTACCTGTAGATACCAAGTAATCGTTCACCGCTCTTTGAATTTGTCTTGTGTTCTTCATAATTCAGATCCTTTCTTAATTTATACCTGAATTAAATATAGTCAGTAAAAAAAATTAAAAAATTATTAAATCATGTATTGACATGTATTCTGATGTAGTTTATAATAACAAGCAAAGGGAGATGAATATGTCGAGTCAAACGCTTTTTTTAAGTTCGTCAAGTATCCTTGGAAGTTCATGCCCCTTGAATGGCGAATACCAATTACAGGCTTCACAGGAAAACGGAAAAACCGAAGGCTCAAAAGAAAAGGTTGCATTATGACATTTCGGACAATAAACAACATCCTCAAAGGTTCCATCGGATTTTTTAAGAAAAAGAGCACCTTTGTATTTTATCATTTGTTCCGTTTCGGAATATTTCGCAAGCTCTTCTTTGAGATGCTTGTTTTCTTTTTCGAGATTGAGGATGCGCTCTTTAAATTCAATCGCCTCCTTTTGCATTTTTTCTGCAGCTTCCTTAAGAATGCCAACATGCTCCCTAAGAACGGCGTTTACAGGGAGACCGGAAAGAATTTCCGTAAGACTTTTCATTGCGCTTGTCCTTTCTTTAGTAAGTTTGATAACCCTAAAGATAACAGGCGCGATGATTTTTTCAATATTAACAATGGATAAGGATTTAAGGGTATGAAAGACAAGACGGAAAAGAGACACGTTACCAAGATGGAAATAAAGGAACATTTCCTTGACAGAATGCGGGAGCGGAAAAGGCAACGGGGAATAATCATTTCAAAGACGCTTGATGAAGCCCTGGAGTTCGCTTTCAAAGAGGAAAACGCTTTGCGCTGGCTTTAGCTTGTATTTTCCTGTATTTATTTGTAGTGCATATAAACCGAAAGGGTGAGAAATGGTCTGGTGGCAAATAATTGTAGCGGTTTTAACGGGGGCTTTCATTACTGCTTTTTTCGCTTTCCGAAAAAAGGCGTTTGAAACGGTCTATGATATTTTGACGTCTTCTTTCCACAAAAACACAATTAGCAACCCTGTTTGCTATGGAGATTTTCTCAGCAGTCCCATAATTAAGGTCTCGACTATAAAGGTCATCAAGATGCCCCAAGAGCCGGGAAGCTCTTTCCGCTTGTTTCATAGTATTCCAAATGCAAGCGACATTCACAGTGGCGGTAATGAAATCTCGTTCATTCTCAGCACTTACCGAGGAGACGCCTTTGAGGTCTGCGATAAATCTAATATAAGCGAGCCTGAATTTTTCATATGCTTCGTCGATAGATTCAATACGCCTTTTGCGTATATCAAAATGAAAATTGATGTAAGAACCCAAATACGCAATGAGCGAACCCGTAGCAACGGCAATAATAATTTCCCAGAAACCGCTCATAATGACACCTCTGTTTTTTCAATAAAAAATAACATAAAAAATGATTTAAACAATCAACCAAACTGAAAGGGTGAAGATGAGACGCCAGAAGGAAGTAATAGTCGAGATTGACGGGCCGGTGCCTAAATACGGGAATTGGACGCCGGAACTTGTCAGAGCGATTGCGACTTCTATGATTAGCCAGGCGGCGGCGGCCAAGGGATACCGCTATGCCCCTCTCGAAAATAAATTTCATAAATTGGAAACGGAGGCGGTGCAATGAAAATGGCAGAAATAGAAGAGTCGGTAATTGAACTGACAGACAAGTTAATTGAGAGGAATCCCGAAATAACCCAGCATAGACAGCGCATAGACAAAAGAAATGAGCGGATTGCCGCTTTCGCCTGGGGCGCGGCGCTTGGCTGGTGTTTGGCGCTGATATTGGTTTTATTCACAACAAAATTTTAACCTGAAAGGGAAATGAAAATGAGCGAGAAGAAGGAAAAGAACAGAGTAAAGGACGTTTCACGGAAAGAGTATTTCAAAAGCGTAATGGAGACTACGGGGGAATGTCTCAGGGCAATTGAGCTAAGCGCCCGGTCGCTTGGAATAAATCCCGATACAAGGGAGGATTACAACAGACGGGACTATAGCAACTTCAAAGACGCAGTATTGAATTTAGCCGCCAAACAGTAAAACACCGCCCGGTGTTTAATGGTTTATTTTTGGGATTTCGGAATATGTTTGTTAATAGCTTCTACAATTTTAAAATAAATATCATCGTATTGTTGCATTACGGTGATTGTTTTAAATTTTCCGTCTTTTGTAACAAGATCGGGTTGGTCGGTATAGGCACCTTTATTGATAAGAGCAATAAAGATTTCCTTTGCGATGTTGGCAATTTCGTATTTTTCCATAAAGAATTCCTTTCCGGACACCGGGCAGTGCCATCTAAATATGCCGACATAAAACTTTTTTGCAAATTTCCCTTGACAAGGCTTTCTTCATCTGCTATAATCTCTGGCAATGGGATTAGAACCCCAGAGACGAATAGCGGTGAACCCCTTGTCAGAGGTTCAAATTCCGCAAGAATAAAGATGGTGAAATACTATCTTTACAGCCTTATGGCTGGGATGGAACTTGCCGCAAGGCGGTTCGCCTGCACTATTCGTCAGGGTTCTAACATCCCGGCCTTTTTTATTGCCCTTAGAACGGCGTTAAAAAATGGAAAACCAATAACGAATAGGAGGCAATCATGCCACGTCCAACCAACGCAGTCGCGGGAAAAGCACTCGCAGTCGAAGAATTCTTCCAGATTACCGTTACGAGCCACCAGCGCAAGAGAGACCCCTTGTATCATCTCGGATACCGGGAGGGGCACTACACGGTGTTCAAACAGAACCTGCCGCGGCTCAACGTCAAAAGACTTATCGATTTTCTCAACAAAAATTAAGCCACTATATGGCAAAGGAGTTGCTATGAGCGACAGGGAGAGATTCTATCTGGAGGCGGGATTTTACGCGGCGGTACTGGTAATGATGGGTATTATCGGAATAGTCGGATGAATTGAGTTGTAAGGCGTTATTCCCTCCCGGTTTAAGGCAACCTTAAAATGCCTGTGTTCCCGCCCCGGCGATTTTCTTTTTAGCTCCTTATTTTGAAAATCGCCGGGGTTTTTAAAAAGGAAAGTGAAATAAGAGTCAGAGACTTTTCGGATTGGAAGCTGACTTCAAAAAAACTCAAACCGATGACAGCCCGGAAAGACGGGCATTTAAATAAACGAAAGGAAAACAATATGAACTGCAATGTAACAATAAGCGAAGATGTGGCAGAAGTTCTAAAGGCCGCAGATATAAAAGAAAATATTCTCATTCTTAATGGACAGCTCTCACGGGAACTTTATCAGAAGGTCAACAAAACACTCGAACTCATCGGCGGAACATGGAACCGCAAATTCAAAGGGCATGTGTTCAGCAGTAATCCGACTGAAATAATTGCAAATGCTCTCGGTACCGGAAAAATTGAAAATAAGAAAAAGAAATTTCAGTTCTTTGAAACTCCGGTAGAAGTAGCGGAGAAACTTGTTTCTTATTCTTGTACGATCAGTGAAGAAAATATTCTTGAACCCTCTGCTGGTACCGGACGTATTGCGGACGTTATAGCAAGAAGACTTGAGCATCCTTCACATGTCCATTTCTGTGAAGTTCAGACTGAATTTTGCGATATTCTTTCTGAAAAGGGATATACGAAAGTTGGAGATGATTTTTTAAAATTCTTTCCTGAACATAAATATTTCACAATCATTATGAACCCGCCTTTCACAAATGGCATGGACATCGACCATGTCATGCATGCATACAACAATTGCCTTGCTCCTGGAGGTGAGCTTATCGCAATCATGTCCCCTGCGTTTCAGTTTAGGGAACACAAAAAGTTTTCACAATTCCGGGAATTCATTGAATATACAGGCGCTTATGTGGAAGAACTCCCGGACGGGGCGTTTAAAGAATCCGGTACCGGAACAAAAACAGTCTTGGTAAAAATAGATAAATAAGAAAGGGCGAATTATGGAAAAGAACGAAATGGTAAAGGCGGAATCAAGTCAGATTGCAAAAACGGAAACAACGGCATTGTCGGCAATACCGGAAGCGGCGCTTAAAACTCTTGAAAGAGCGGGGGCCAGCGCGGTAATGTTCCATCCCGAGGTTTTCGCGGCCGTCGAAAAAATGGCCGGTATTATGGCATCGGCAAGGTGTATGATACCGGAACATCTCGCAGGAAAACCCGAGGATTGTTTCGCTGTTATCCTACAGTCTATGCAGTGGGAAATGAATCCCTTTGCGGTGGCGCAGAAAACACATCTCGTGCATGGCATTCTGGGATATGAAGCGCAATTGGTCAACGCCGTTGTCATGAACAGCGGGGCCATCAGCGGACACTTCGAGTATGAATTTTACGGGCCTTGGGAAAACGTCATTGGAAAATTCCAGATAAAAACTGGTAAAAATGGCAATGAATATCAAGTCCCGGCATGGACGCTTCAGGACGAAAAAGGATGCGGAGTCAAGATTTCCGCAACACTCAAAAAAACAGGCAAAACAAAAACCCTTGATTTGCTTCTGTCTCAAGCCACGGTCAGAAATTCCACGCTTTGGGCTTCCGATCCTAAACAGCAGCTGGCGTATCTTGGTGTAAAGCGCTGGTCCCGGCTTTATGCCCCCGGCGCAATCATGGGCGTTTATACTCCTGATGAATTGGAAGAGTCCGATAATCCGCCCGAAAAGAACGTAACGCCAAAAAAATACAAACAGCCGAAAGCCAGTACCCAGACGGCCGCCAAAGAAGATAAAGCGGAAGTACCGCAAGAAACAGAGGCCACGGAAAATGAAAGCCTCAATTTCGATACCGATTCCGATATTGCCGATACGGTGGCTGTGATTGATGAAGCCAAGCAGAAACGCTTCTGGACCGTCGCGAGAAATCTAGGCATTTCAGAAGAAAAAATCAGGAGTTATCTCCGCGTCTTTTACGGGATCGAAAGCACAAAGAATATTCCCGAAAATAAGTATGAAGAAATAATGGCTGATTTGAAAGCCGGACTGAAACGCAATTTGGCAGGCAATTAGGAGTTTTCCAAGTGAACATCACTTTCAATGAAGAACTTCACGAGTACCGGGACGAAAAGGGTCGCATAATCCCCTCGGTAACTCAAATTATCAAGGACGCCGGGGTAATGGATTTCAGTTGTGTCCCGGCTGATGTCCTGGACGACGCGTCCGAGCGCGGGACGCTGGTGCACCTGATAACGGAGCTTCATGACAGGGGCGGCGTTGAAGACGTGGACCCGGCCCTGCAGGGATACTTCGAGGGATATAAAAAATTTCTCAAGGATTTCCAGATAGTGAAGTTTCCGGCGATTGAAGAAATGATTTATCATTCGGCAGGATATGCCGGACGTCTGGACAGGATGGCCATAGACGCGCAAGACGCCGTTTATCTCTACGATATCAAGTCCGGAGTGAAACACCCGGCGCATGATTTACAGGTAGCGGCTTATGCTTATGGCCAGAAGCTGGTCAAGCCTAACAGTATCGATGTGCTCGGTACTCTCTACCTGAAAGCCGATGGAAATTATCAGTTTTCCAAGACTGAAAACGGGCTGTTCGCGTTTCAGGTCTTCACCGGGATTTTGACGATCTATAAATGGAAAAAAGTTAATAAACTCATTTAAAATGAAAGGGCGAATTATGAACACGGAAACAATGGAACTCAGTTTCGACACTGACACTGTCGAAGAAAAAAAGGAAATTCAGGAGACGAAGCCTGAAATCCAATTGCAGAATGAGAATTCCCTGCTGGTAAAAAAAGCGCAGGGAATTGTGATCGCTTCCGATGCCGAAAATACGGTAGCCGCTGAATTTCTCACAAGTATAAAGGGCGCGGCAAAAAAGGTAAAGGACTTTTTCGCGGACTCGAAGAAAAAGGCACATGAGGCATGGAAAGCCGTTTGCGGTAATGAAGCAAAAATGCTCAGCCCTTTGGAGCAGGCTGAAGAAATCGTCAAAAAGAAAATTTCCGCATATATCGAAACGCAAAACAGATTGAGATTTGAATCCGAACGTAAGGCCGCCGAGGAAGCCGCAAGGCTCCAGAAACAGGCTGACAAGGCGATGAAAAAAGGCGATACCGAAATGGGCGAAAGTCTCCAGCTTGAAGCGGCAATGACAGTTGCTCAAGTTGCTTATATCCCCCAGAAAAATGAAGGCATATCCATGCGGTATTCTTGGAATTGGGAAGTCGAAGACATCACAAAAATTCCCCGTGAATATCTAACCGTTGATGCCGGTCTTCTCGATTCCATAGCCAAAACCCAGAAAGCCGACGCCAATTCCAAGCCTGCGGATTTTCTCCGCAAAATACCGGGAATAAAATTTTTCACCAAGTCAACAATAGCGGCGAAGGCCAGATAAGCCACAAAGTGGCATTAATAACAAAACAAAACAGAAAGGAAAAGGCAATGAGCACTTTTCTCAAGGAAAGCCAGATGCAGAGATGCAAAACCCTGATGGTCGAGGTTGTCGAAGACCTCGTAGGAAACCATGCGGACGAAATCGTAAACACTTTAAATGAGCTCTATGATTCGAGTCCTGACAAAAAAGCAGGGCTTGATGTTCCGGTAGTATTGCGGGTCAAGCGCGATGTTGATTTGGGATATACGTTCGGCGGCAAAATCGATATCCGGAAGGTGGAGCGGATAAAAGACGAAAGAGACCCTGTTACTTATAATCCGAATTTGCCGGACCTTCCCGGGTTTGAAGATGGAAAGACACCGGAAGAAACAGCAAAGAAAGAAGAAATAGAAGAGCCGGAAAAGAAAGAAGAGAAGAAAAAATGCAAAAAATCCGGCAAATCTGAAAAAACACCCGGTGAAATTGAAAATCTGAAAGAGGGTGATAACGGAGATGTCTTCAAATTTAAGAACAGCCGCGTTGTCGATATCGTGGATTACATCGATGTTGTTAAAGAGCTGACGCCTGAGACCATTAAAAATATGATTTCCAGCAAAAAAACAGCAGAGGGCAAACTCAAACCTTTTAAGGAAGCCGAATTGCTTATTTTCTTCGCAGATAAAGATGATTTTGAGAAAATCGAGTTCCGGCTCATCAGAGGCGGAAGCGGCGACAAGGCCGGATATTTCATTCAGAAGCTCGGAGAAAGAAAACCGGAAGTTCCGGAAAGTTCTGAAGAACAGAAAGAGGCCAGCCCCGAAAAAGAGGAAAAAAGTTCTGAAGAAGCAGTGCCGGAACCTTGCGGCTATGCTCATAAAGACGGTATCCGTAAATGTAAGAAGCCTGCCGGACATGAAGGCGGCCACAGTTACGGAACTGCCGAAGAAGCGGCGGCAAAAGCCTCTTCTGCTCCCGAGAAAAAGGAAGAGAACATTTCTTTGCTTTTGGCCAAGCACGGCCTTTCCCTTGATGAAACAGAAGTTTATCTCCGGAGGATAAAGAAGCTCCCGGGACTTACAATTCATTTGGATAAGGTGCCGGCTTCCGTTCAGTACGTCCGCGAAAACATCGACTTCATAGCAGAAGAGATAAAAGCGGAAAAAGAAGAAAAGAAATCTGCGTAATTCGCCCCGCAGCGCCCGGGCCCGTGGCGTGTAACGGCCAACTTTTTAAATGGAGAATTCCAATGGTCAGCATTGAAAGACAAATCGCCTGCGTGAAGCGGGAAATCAAAATGCGCGAGAACGTATATCCGAAATGGGTATTGTCCGGACGCATGAGCGTTGAGACATCCAAAGAAGAAATAGAGGCCATGAAGGGCGTCCTTGAGACCCTTCAGGAAGTCGAAAGAAAAGAAAGCGGGGATTTGTTCAATGCGTAGAAGATGGAATAAAAAATTCATGGCCGGGAAGAAAAAAGAAAAGAAAAAATTCATAGCGAATGGCATTGAATTTGACAGCCGTGAAGAAACTGATTTTTATCATTGGTGTATAGAGGCAGAAGCACACGGATATATTAAAGATTTTCATTATCATACTGAATATTTTACACTTTGCGAACGGGCTTCTATCAAAGGAAAAGAAGTTTTAAAAACCAAAGTGAAGATAGTCGATAAGTTTTTATTACACCCGCATATCTATACCCCTGATTTTATTATTTTCCCAGCTCTGAAATTCAATGAATTGGAACACGGACTAAAAGGTTCAGAAAAAATTTATATTGATGTGAAAGGCGGTTCCGATATTTATCACAATGAACGGGAATTTTCCATCAATCAGAAATGGGTATATAGCAAATATCAGATTTTTATTAACAAAGTCATCCCTGAAATCTTTTTTAAAAAAACATGGTGTCCAGTTGCCGCTTTATATCATAAACGTACTGGTGAAATTCTAAAAAAATATCAAGGCCTTAAACAAATTTCTCAAATGCAAAACACTCAACTTGTATTGGAGTTTTAATGAAAGTCCCGGTTATAAACATAGTAAAGGAGCTTACATGTTAGCATTATCAATTCAACAGCCCTGGCCGTGGCTTATTGTCAAGGGATATAAGCCTGTCGAAAACCGCACATGGAAAACGCCGTTTAGAGGAGAGTTTTTAATTCACGCCTCAAAGACTTTCGACTGGGAAGCTTTGTCATTTCTGAAAGAAAACTTTACCGAATTATTCTGGGAAATCATTTTGGAATTCAAAATCGACCCTAAAAAAGAATGGCATGTCTGCTCCGATAAAATGGGCGGCATAGTCGGCAAAGCAACGCTTGTGGATTGTGTAACCCAATATGATAGCCCTTGGTTTTTCGGGCCTTATGGTCTTGTTTTAAAAGATGTCCAGGAATTGCCTTTTTACCGCTATCTGGGAAGTCTCAAATTTTTTGAGGTTAAAGAATACACATTACAGGAGGCTCAATAATGGAAGAAAAAAGATTGATAACGTTTAAGGAGTTGAAAACAATTTGCTGTAAACACTTTTATTCAGGAGACCCGTTTTGTATTTCTACTGACAATAAAAAAGAAAAATGTTTAAAAGAAAACTGCCCTGTTTTTGAAAAGCTCGAAAAGCCACATGAACCGCTCCAGATAACCCCAGCGGGAGGAAAATAAGATGGAAACTATTATACATATTCCTCAATGGGTAATCACGTGTATTTATTATTCATGCCTTTTAACTGTGATTGCAATTTTATTATTGATTATTGCAGGTTGTATTTATTTTATCCTGGGATGGGTAAATCAGATTATTTGGCGGACTAGATTTGCAGTCGATTTTTATATTTTTTATCAATTTCGTTTAAGAAAAAAAGTTAAACGACAAAGTTTGAAATGGGGCGTAAGACATTTTCTTTGTCGAAGATGTGAATATTTAAAAAAAAGGTATGACAATGAAAACTGAAATCATCTGTTTTGAAAAGATAAAGTATGATGAACTTGTCATCGCGGCAAAGGGAGAAAATGGAAATATAGCCCTTGGGGAAATTCCATTGCATACCGATAAGCCGCTTGCCCCGGCTGTTCAGCAGTTGAAGACGATAATAGAGACATGGCCGGGATTATTGGAAGCGTTGAAAGCTGTTGAGTATTCCGATCGGTACGATGGAATTCCATGTTGCCCGATATGTAGAGAATTTTGTCCGCAACACATGCCCGAATGCAAATTAGGCAATGCTATTGCCAACGCGGAGGGCAGAGAGTGAAATCCCCGTCCGGAACATTGAACTTTCAGGAGGCCGCAAAGACTCTGCGTTCACAGGGCATAGCCACGGGCCCCTGCCTATTGTTCCGGCAATTGCGCAGAAGAAAAATTTTAATGGCTGACAATCTCCCCTATCAACAGTACATCAATTGCGGCTGGTTCCGCGTAAAAAGAGGAACATACGAACATCCGAGAGATGGCCGGCTCCAGTACACGCGGACATTCATAACAGAGACAGGAATAAGGGCCATAGAAAGACTTTTACAGGACAATAAAAAGCCTTGGAAAATAAACGCTGTAATTAACCTCCCTAATTGCATATTGGGGTTTTAAATAAAGGATTTTTAAATGCGGAAAGACAAGATTTATTACTTTAATTTTGATGCGCAAAAATGGCTTTCAAAAAACTCCAAAATTCAACTTCTGACTCATGAAGAAAAGGGACTTTTTGTTGATTTGTTTTCCATGATTTTTTGCGAAAATGGACTTTTAAAACATGATGATTTGCTATGCCGAAAATTAGGGATGGAAAAAGCAAAGCTAAGCAATTGCTTAAATTTGTTTTTTGAATTGGAACTAGTGGTTCTTAAAAATGGATTTTTGAGTATAAAATTTATATCTGAACAATTAAAAATCATACATGCCATTTCTGAAAAAAGAAGTGAAGCAGGGGCAAAAGGGGGCCGTCCAAAAAAGCAAACCAAAGCAAGCTATATAAGAAACGATAGGATACGAAAGGATACGATAGATACGATAGGAAAAGAAATAGAATCCGAATACCCCCAACCCCCTTTGTCTGAAATTTCCGAGGAACTTCCTGAACCGGAGCCGGGAGACGTGGACAGTTCGGATTTTCAAAATGAAAGTTTACCGGAAGAAAATTCGGAGGAGCCGGAAAAGAAACAGGCGTTCGATTACAAACGAAGCCCGTTTTATAAGGCCTGGATTGAAGCGGAAAAAAGCGATGCCGAATACCGGAAGCGAACGGAAATAAAAAACCTTCCCGGGCTTTCTGATGACGATTACATGTGTCTTGAAGCTTGCAAATTGACGGATGATAAAACAGGGCTTAATAAGCGCGATTATTACGACTTGCGCCGCGCAAAATCCCTGCTTGGAAAATCACATTTTGAGGAAATTCTCCACGATGTAAAAAGTAAAATTTTAGAGGGTAAAAACATCAAGAACCCGATGGGGTACCTGATGAATTTTTTTATAAACGAAATTAAGGGATTTAGTCCCGAAAACAAACGCCACTCCGTGGCAAACGAAAGGAACGAAAAATGTTAAAGGCAATAGTCGAAGTGATGGCAGAGAAGGAAATCAAGGGTGTAGGACTGATGATTTCAAAAATGGATGAAGAAAAAATCAGGGTCGTTGTGTCCCCGGTGAAAAAGGATGGCGGCGCCGTTCAGAATTTTGTGGCCACTGACACAGTGGAAAACCTTGAAAGGGATTTGCCGGGCCTTATCGCCCAGTACCGCGAAATCGTGGCCGGAAACAATCTCGATGAGTTGAGAAAGAAATCCCCGGAAAAGAAGGCCGCGAAATCAGATGGCAAGCTGAAAACCGTTGAGGAAAAAATAAAGGAAAAGACCGCGCCGGAACCTGAAAGTGATTCTGAAGAAGTTTCCGAAGCCGAAACAGAAGATGAAATTTTTGAATTGAATTTTTAACGAAAGGAAAATCACCATGTCGAAGGTAGAAGTTTTGGAAAGAGTATTCGAGTTCAACGGGGTAAGGCTTCCGGACCCGGGGCCGGACTTAACAGTCGATGAAGTGAAAAACCATTATGCTCAGGTGTATCCGGAGCTTACCAATTCCGCGGCTAAAGGCCCGGTAACCGAAAAGAATAAACAGGTTTATTCGTTTAACCACAGTACAGGAACAAAAGGATAATGAAAAGAAAAGCCAATGTCCCTCTGAAAATGAGGGACATAAAAAAGATAGTCGAGGAAGAATGCAAAAGCGAAAAAATAACAAAAGAACAGTTCACGGCGGGGGCGGCATTACGTGCCGCTCTGCTCAGGGCAAAAAAATTACGGTTGAAAATTTCGGAGGTTTGTCCGGTTTTGCCATAACGCCGCCGGCAATAAGCGCGGAAGTTCCCGAACAGCGCAATATTTTGGATCTGGAAGAAGTTTCCAATGATGCCATCTGGACATTTCTTTCCCATGTCGATCTCAGAACGGACCGGACAGAAAAAACACTTCCTGAAATTCTCAAAAAATGGGTATCAAAACATTATCCCATTGGAGATGAAGATTTATTTGCCATGCGGCTGGATATTCTGAGCGATCCGGAAAACAATATGTACCTTGAAGAGTGTAATTTTCCCGCTCATCCGGAATGTGTCATAGCCTTTGAGTTTGGCGGCCCCGGGGATTGGGTAATCGGAGAAAAGCTTGCGGATGCCGAAAAAAATTACCCGGGATTGGGACAATATATTCTCGCGTTGCTCAGAAAATCTCCTCTGGATATTTATACTTTTGATTATGCGTTTGAGACTTTAAGCGCCCAATATTGGGATAATGGCGCGAGCGAAGAGGAAGTCAAATATGATGATGAACGATATGAAGGCACAATTAAAAAAGCTGATTTTGATGCGGAAATACCGACCTGGGCTTCCAAGCCGTCCGGGAAAAAATATAAAGGCCCGCTGAGCTTTTATGATGAGCATATCGAAGCCCTGAAAAGCGCGACGCGCCGATTTAAAAGCGGCAGGAAAAAGTTCCCGCGCCTTTTACCGGAAGGCGCCATCCCGGGGGCACTTTTATTTTGGAAAGAAATCGACGGTTCGATAATGCAGCACATTATTGATGAAGATGCCCGGCAGTATCAGGAGACCACCGGCACGATAGAATCGCCGGGATATTTTTTCATCGGCGGTGAAAATTTCGATTATTCCGGCTTTGTCCGCCATCTCGAAGCGTATATGGACGCTTGTACCGCGGTAATGGAAATTTTAAAAAAGCTAGAAAATATAAGTAAATTAACATAAAAAAGGATAAAATCATGGAGATATTGCAAAACAGTGAAATAGTCAAAAGCATGTCTTTGGATTCGGCATTATTGATTTATGGCGTTACGGGCGCAGTTGTGGCTACAAGACATTCTGTTAAGAATGGCCGCATAGAACCTGGCCATGTAGTGGATGCCGAGGAAATACATGAGCTTTTCAATGAGGCCCTGAAGGGTGTAAAAAAACACGGGACGGAAATAAATTTTGTTCCTAAAAATTTACTCGCGATAGGAAAAGAAAGAATCATCTGGAGATGTCCCGGCAAAAAACGACCGATATTTTTCAAAGCCATAAATAAAAAACTGAATAAAATCAGCGGAAAAAGCTTTTCTTTTCCGGATCTTGTTTTCAGGGTCAGCGCGGGAAGGCTTTATGTCTATGCCGCCAAGCGCAAGGACCGCGCGATTGAAGCGAAGAAGCTGTCACTGTATCATGCGCCATTCTACAATATATACGATGACGGGAATGTATGCTTGCCGCATAATATCACGCATCCCGGATGTAATATTGATGACATTCCGGATTGGGAAAAACTTTTTTTCGAAAGCAATTTTTCACACGCCGGCGGCGGCACAAAGCTTTGTTTTACAGGCGGACATGACGCGTTCTGGTTGAATTATTCAAAGAAAAATTCAAAAAGCTTCCCGGATAGTGTTTTAAAGCCTATGAGAAAAACGTTGAGTACCATAGTTAAAAACGGAGAAAAATATTAAGATGAAAATTAAAGAAAAAGCATTTCATAGGACACGGCAGCCTTTATTGTCCGGTTATGTATGTGTTTCATTGGCCGGTTGCGGCGGCACGGGTTCACAGGTTCTTTCAGGTCTGGCCAGACTTCATTTGTCTATGCGTGCGCTTGGCCATCCGGGCGGCATACATCTTAAAGTCTTCGATCCAGATAAAGTAACCGCGTCAAACGTCGGCCGCCAGCTTTTTTATCAGGCCGATATTGGCCGCTATAAATCCGATGTGCTTGTCAGTAGAATTAATGCCGCGTATGGCTTGGATTGGGATAGCCATCCTGAAAAGTTTCGCAGTTTTGTGGGCGATGATATTACAATCAGTTGCGTTGATTCCCGAGAATCCCGGCGCGAAATAAAAAAGAATTTGAAAACGAATTCTTCGTATTACGTCGATTGCGGAAATGGCCCTGATTATGGACAGGTATTGATCGGCAAACGCCCAGACCTCCCCATGCCCTGGGAAATCCTGCCGGAACTTATCGCGGATGTTCCTGAAGACAACACGCCCAGCTGTTCGCTTGCCGAGGCCCTGGGAGAACAGGAACTCTTCATCAATCAGACAGTGGCCACGTATGCCCTGCAGCTGCTTTGGAAAATGTTCCGGCATGGCGGCCTTGATTGCGCCGGATATTTCATCAACCTGACAACAGGCCGGACAATGCCGGTTCCGTTAAAAATAATAGAAAAGAAAGCGGAGAAAAAGAGAAAATGAAAGCCTGGAAAAATTTTATAAAATTAAGGGAAGCGAACAGGATTTTGAGAAGAAAAAATGCGGCCTATGCGGCGGGATATTTGCGGCTGGCCCAGGAAACAAACCCGGACAACGCGAAGCGGATATTCAAAGAATTTGAAACCATCCAGAAGGGTTTGCCGTTGCCGACCGGAGAGATATCAAAAAGGAAAATAGGATGAAGCAGAAGTTCATAACACTTGAGGGTCTTATATATCTTGTAATCTTTATCATAGTCATGTTGGCTACATGGTTTGGTATCGACTATCAATTTGAGATATACCAGAAAAAGTACGGCGATAAAATGACGTTCATGGAATTCTTATGTGATAGTGGAAAATAAATAAAGGATTAAAAATATGGAATGTTTCGGCAAAGGAAAGAAAATCAAGAAATGCGGTTCCTGTCTTTATCGCAAAGCTTGTGCGTATGCTTCAGAAGAAAGCAGGAAAGCGCGGACAGACGATAGGCGCTGGACATCTCAGGGACGGAGCTTTCTCGAATTGGAAAGAGACAGTCTTGAAATGCCCGTCGATATCGACAATAAGGAATTATTCACGAAAGACGAAGTGCTTTCCCTGGCGTCTTTTCTTCTGCGCTTTGCGGAGCATGGGAAAATATCAAAGGCGCTTTCCGCAAAGCTTCAGGGCGCGGAGTCGATCGCCGAGATCGCGCGGCGCGAGGGTGTCAGCCGTCAGGCCGTCCACAAGCGCATAGGTGAGGAAATGGCCAAGATTCTAGGATTTAAACAGAGGCGTCTTACAGATTCCGCATTGCTTTCCTTGACACCGCGGGAAATACAGATTATCAAGTTGCGCCGTGAGGGAAAATCATACAGGCAGATTGCGGAAACTGTAAATTGCTCTAAAACATGGATTATTAAAAGTTACCGGGTAATAGCCTCAAAAATAGGCTTAAAAGTTACCGATGAAAAATCAGAGAATAAAAAAAGTGAAAAATTTTTGAAGATATAAAAAAGGTCCGGCCGGATGCCATCGCGAAATAGTCTCCGACCGGATTTCACAAACAGCCATATAGACTGAATGCGGTCTTATTCTATATCGGTTGTCAACAAAAGTCAAGGCCGCTGAAGGAATAGAATATGGACATCAAAAAAACTGCCCGTGAAATCGACACTACAATCAAGGACTCCCTGAAAGACAATCCGGAGTATTTGGAAATCTACGAGGGCGCAGAGGCGCAGCGCAAAATTGAAAAGAAGGAAAAGAAAGAGAAAAAAGGAAAGGCCCGGAAAAAAAGTTAAGCCCCGGAAAGCAAAGAGCCCGTTCGGTTGGTGTTTAGTTTTTGAAAATTGAGAAATTTTAATCATATTCAAATTAGCAATATTTTAGAATTATTGCAAAAAATAAACTTATTACACCTATCCAAAAACTCCATTTAGAGATTTTAGATGAACGTTTTAATTCATGATGGATAGGTCCTATTATCCTGCGATTTATTGCTTCATATACCTGTTCAATATCTCTGGCATCATTAGATGCTATTTGCATATCCCCTATTAATTCATCTATTAATTTATTATCCATAACTCCATGTGCTTTAACATCGTTAAGTTTTGAGATAACTTCATTAAATTTCTTTTGAATTGGCAATGGCGCATCTGTTTGTAATGGAATATTTGAATTATTCACAGTAATTGTTGTGGTTGGCGCTTTGTTTAATGGAGGCAGATTTTCAATATCATCATAAGCTTCTAATTCAACAATATGAAATTCGCTACAAGCCGTATTATGTAATGCAAAAACTCTTATATATCGAAGTTTAATTCCATCTGGTATTTTAAATTCCTGCCAACCTTTAACACCTTGATCAGTATTATGTAAGACTTTCCATGTTATATTGTCTTCAGAAATTAATAATGAATATTTATAGGCTCTAGGCTCACGAAGTAGTACAGTCTCTTTTCCATCCCAAAGTAAAAATCTAATACAAAAAATTTTATGACATTCTTCTAGATCGATAGTAAAATAGCCAGGAAATTTAATTGCACTATAACCATCTTGAGGCCCATAGTTTGTAAAATCTCCATCTGTAATTGCTTTAGGATTTCTTACATTCTTTTCTTCTTCAAGCTTCTTGTGTAATGCGACATTACTCATAATCCCCCTCTTTGCCTCTAATTATTTCAGTATAGAATATATAAATATATGATAATAAAGTGTTAATTCAATTTTCACTTATGATTCTCAGTTGACTTCCCGCCTTTCATAAACACAAGATGAAAGGCTTTCAATGAAAATCGTCAACAGGAAAATCAAGGATTTAATCTTTTCCGAGTATAACCCCCGCAAGCTTACCAACACGCAGTATGAATATCTGAGGAGCTGTCTTGTCCGCTTTGGCATGGTGGACCCGATAATCATAAACATGCACCCGAAACGCAAAAATATCATCATCGGCGGCCACCAGCGTTGTAAAATATGGAAAGAACTCAAGCACGATACAATCCCATGCGTTGAATTGAATTTGGATAAGGACATGGAAAAAGAGCTGAATGTCAGGCTTAATAAGAATACCGGGGAGTTCGACAAGGATTTGCTCAATAAGCATTTCGATATTGAGAAGCTGCTCGAATGGGGTTTTGTCCTGGGCGAACTCGACATCACGCCCCCGGACATTGACGAAATCATTTCCGAAAACAGTTCAATCAATTCCATAGCGGAAGGCGATATCAAGTTTTCTCTGGAGCTCGACGAACAAAGTAATTATGTAGTTTTGAAATTCGACAGGGATATCGATTTTCTTCAGATCCAAACCATGCTCGGCCTTGAAAGCGTCTATTCCCGGGATAGCCGGGGCAAAGCTTCCCAAAAAGGCGTTGGCCGTGTCGTTGATGGAGTCAAGGCCATAGAATTCATTCAGAATGCGAGGGCGTAATGGATATCAGGTTTTTCGCGCCGTCTTACAAACGCCCCGTAAAAAGCATTACGCAGATACGCTACCCGTTTGTGAAACTGGTCGTAATGGAGTCCGAAGCCGCAAAATACCGCGCCAATGGAAATGATATAACAACATGCCCTGACAAGGTACAGGGGAACGTCTGCAGGGTCCGGAATTGGATAATCAAACAGAATTCCGATGCCGATTGCGTGATTATCATTGATGACGATTGTTCATACATAGGCCGTTTCACCAGAAGTATCAGGCATAAGCTTTCAGCCGGCGAATTGCTGGAATTTGCCGAACACGCCACCGTCATGGCCAAAGATATGGGCGTTAAAATCTGGGGATTGAATTGTTTACCCGATAAGCAGATATACAAGGAATATTTACCGTTCTCATTTATCAACTATATTGGCAGTCCTTTTACCGCGCATTGCAAAACCGATTTGTTTTTCGATGAAAAATTATCTTTGAAAGAAGATTACGATTTGACCCTTCAACATCTCCACAAATACCGCAGAGTTCTACGTTTTAATAAGTATCATTATGAAGTAAAGCAATCCGAACAGTCCGGGGGCTGTGCCGCATACCGGAACCTTGCCGAAGAAAAACGCCAGTTCGAAATGCTTCAGAAAAAATGGGGAAGCGTTATAATTCGGCAGGATTCAAGCAGCAAGCGCAGTTTCGATTATAACCCCATCCTTAAAAGCCCTATCTCAGGGGTTTGAAAAAGAGAGAGATATAATAGGGGGTTCTTAGGGGGAAAGAAAAGAGAGGGGGCGCGGAGTGCCTTTTATTATCTTTGTTCAACTTCGTTTACAAAGGGGACGAGTCCCATTTATTCTTTCGCAACGAAGTGAGCGAAAATTATAAAGCCCCCCTCGGGGGTTGACTTCCAGCCCTTAGATGAGTAGAAAAGTTGAACAAGCTGGACGGTTACACATGCGCGCGCGAAAGAAAAGCACATACCCGAAAATAACGAAAGATAATTTCCAAGTTGCCGTCAAGGGCACTTACGGAAACCTTACCGCGATTGCAAGCCGCCTGCACGTTTCCCGGACTACCGTTTATGCCTTTCTCGAAAACAACGCCGATATGAAAGCCCTGCTTGAGGAGACCAAGGAAAGCTTCGACGATATAGCGGAAAGCATTTTGCAAAAGAAAATCATCGAGGGCGATACCCGGATGCTTGAATTTTACGCCAGAACGAAGATGAAGCACCGCGGCTATCACGAAAGCATAGACGTGAATATGGGTGAAACGCCTGAATTCAAGGTAACTTTCTCGGACGGTTCAGACGATGGAAATTAAACTGCACCCGAAACAATCGAAGGCTTTTAAGTCCACGGCCACGGAAATACTTTACGGGGGCGCGGCCGGCGGCGGCAAGTCGCATCTGATCCGCGTCAAGCCTTGCGCCCTTGCCATGATGATACCGAAATTGCAGGTTTACCTTTTCCGGCGCCGCTATGATGATATCCTGAAAAACCATTTTGAAGGGCCCGGCAGTTTCCCTGAGCTGCTTTCAGATTTTATGCCGAAGTATTGCCGGATATCATATCAGAACCCGCCGCGCATAAGGTTTGCGAATGGCAGCGTTATTCATGTCTGCCACTGCCAGCATGAGAAGGACCGCTTTAATTATCAGGGCGCGGAAATACATGTGCTACTGATTGACGAATTGACGCACTTCACGGAAAAGATATACCGTTATATTCGTTCGCGTTGCCGTGTTTCAGACAAGATGAAAATACCGAAGGGCATAAAGTTGCCGCTTGTTCTGTGCGGCTCAAACCCCGGCGGCGTCGGTCACAACTGGGTAAAGGCGTCCTGGATAGATAACGCAGACCCTTTTGAAATACGGCAGATGCCGAAAGAAGAAGGCGGCATGTTGCGCCAGTATATCCCGGCAAAGCTTCAGGACAATCCAAGCCTGAATGAAGAAGAATACAGGGCGCAGCTTTCCGGCCTCGGCAATCCTTACCTTGTCAAAGCCATGCTTGAAGGCTCCTGGGACATCGTCGCGGGCGGCATGTTCGATGATTTGTGGAATCCTGCCGTCCACGTTGTAGAACCTTTCGCTATACCGAAGACATGGCGCATAGACCGTTCCTTTGACTGGGGCAGCAGCAAGCCTTATTCCGTGGGCTGGTGGGCTTCTTCCGACGGTTCCGACATTGTCCTGGCTGATGGCACGCGCCGATCCACGCTGAAAGGCGATCTGTTCAGGATTGCCGAGTATTACGGCTGGAACGGACAGCCGAACACCGGAACAAAGGAAACCGCTGTAGATGTAGCGCGCAAAATTATAAAGATGGAAAAAGAAATGCAGTTCAATGTCCGGCCCGGCCCGGCTGATAATTCCATTTATGACGTGAATAACGGTAATTGCATAGCCGATGATATGGCGCGGGCCGGCGTCCGCTGGGAGCGCTCCGATAAGTCCCCGGGTTCACGCAAAAACGGCTGGGAACTGATGCGGCAACGTTTAAAAGCTTCGATAGAACGCTGCGATCCGGGGCTTTTTGTTTTCTCCACATGCCGGAATTTCATCCGGACAATCCCGGTATTGCCGCGCGATGAAAAGGAATCCGATGATATCGACACGGAAGCCGAAGACCATATCGCCGATGAAGCCCGTTACCGCGTTCTCGCGCAAAGTAAGAGCGTCTCTTCTGGCTCGGTTATTGGGATGTATTAATCGACAATGGAAATATTCTTTATTGGACTAGAGGAATTTAGTTCATTTGTTTTAAAATACGTTATTAGATAATTACTAAATCCATCAATTGGTTCTTTTTTACATACTTGAGATAATTCTTTTCCTGTTTCGGTAAAAAGTACTTGTCCTCTTTCAAGATTCGCGTTATCATTCTTAAATTCAATTTTTATTTTTTCATTTAAATAACATATTGTAATTATTTTGGGAAATCCATCAAGGGTCATGCCTAGAGTATTTGAATCAAAATTTAGCAAACCAATATCTTCCAAATGTTTCAATATATCAAAATTTAATCCATTTTTTTTATAAAATTCATCTTCATGATCAAGAATTATTGGTCTTAATTCATTATAGATTTTACATACAAATGAACATATTTTTGTAAAATATTCAGCGTCTTTTTTGCTTAATGTTTGAACAATATTAATGGTACGTTTTGAAAAAGCTCCAGATTTATCTGCTTCCCCGGCAAGTATCTTTGCCCATAACATTTGCATTTCTTCATTTGATATGAGTTTACATTTATCAAAGAAATTAAAAAGCCAGTCATTGTCAATGTTTTCGGGAGTAGAATTTTCACTTAACAAAGGAAGAGCTTTTTCTATAATATTTTCCATGTTTATTTGTTTGCGGATTTCTTCATTTTCAAAACGGTTGCGGGTTCTTTGGCAAAGTTCTTCTATTTCAATTTGTGTTTTTGTGTTACTGATAGCAATTTGATTTTGGGTTTCAGCAGCATACTTCAGAGCATCAGCTTTTCTTTTTATCATATTCGGTTCAATCCATAGCCCGAGGAGCCCAAAGCATTTTTTTACCATGGCTTTAGCAGGTTCAGAAAGCCCTAACATGTTTTCAATTTTAACAATATTTAAATCGGGCATCTTATTTCCCCTCCCATTTATTTTACATAACATACCCCCAGATTGACAATTCCGCCATTTTGTAACACTGAATTTTTAAACGCGAGGTTACATCATGGCTGAAACAGTAAGTTCTTATAATCCCGAATATAAATTTGTTCTTCCGGACTGGCGGCAGATGCGCGATACATACGGCGGCCAGCGCATAGTAAAAGACAAAGGCGAAATATATCTTCCCATGACCGAGGGCCAGCGGCTTGACCCTAACAACGGAAAAAAGCGTTATGAGTCATACCAAATACGCGCAAACTATTTCAATTATCTTTCGGACACGGTCAACGCCATGCTTGGCGTTATGTTTTCCGAAAACCCGGAAACTTTGAAATGTCCTGTCCGTATTAACAATATGATTGAACAGGCCACGCCGGACGGTGAAAACATCACTTCCCTGATGCGGCGCGTAAATGAAAACCAGCTTGTTTACGGGCGTTATGGGCTTCTGCTTGACATTCCGAAAAAAGAAGGCGTTGACGTTATCCCGATGATTATCGAATACCCGGCGCTGAAGATAGTCAACTGGTATGTGGAGCAGTCCGGTACCATTAAAACGCTGAAATTATTGGTGCTTGACGAAACCGGACAGGCATTCGATCTGAAAACTAAAAAATGGGAAGTCAAAACAAAGTATCGTGTCTGCGGCCTCGACCAGACAGGCATTTATTATAGTGTGTCGATGACACCGGAGGAGTTCGCGGCTTTTGATATTGTCGATCCTAAGTTGCAAGAAGAAGATTACCCTAACCTTGCCGGAAGAACCCTTAATTTCATTCCTTTTACCTTTGTTAATATTACGAATATCAATCCCGATGTTGAGAAGCCGCCCCTGCTTCCGCTGTCGAATATTTCACTTGCCATTTATAGGGGCGATGCCGATTACAGACAGGCGTTATTTATGCAGGGGCAGGATACTTTATTCTTGGCCGGTATTGATTTGGAAAAAGAAAACGTCAATGTCGGCCCCGGCGCATGTATTCACACTCCGAATTCCGATGCAAAGGCAGAATATATCGGCGTTTCCGGACAGGGTTTGCCGGAAATGCGCCAGTCTCAGGACAAGCTTCATGAATTGGCACAGAACATGGGCGTCGCACTGATTGACCAGTCCACCGCGGAGTCAGGAGAAGCCCTTAAAACTCGAATGGCCGTGAAAACCGCGCCCATGAAAAACGTAGCGCTTACCGGGGCCGCCGCGATAGCTCAGCAGTTGAAATTTGCCGCGACTTGGGCCGGGTCAAATCCCGAGGAAGTCGAAATCACGCCGAACCTTGATTTCCACGCCTCCGCGATAACCGCGCAGGATGTTCTTTCTCTGTGGAACGCGAAGCTTCAGGGAATGCCGCTTTCAGAGCGTTCATACCACGAATGGCTCAGAAAGAATGATTTCACGGACAAGGATTATGACGAAGAAAAAGAAGAAATGGAAACGGAAGACAGCCTGAATTATGCCAATACCCAGACAGACCAAAACCAAGACGCAAGTTAAGGTACATGACCTTATTATTCAGCATTCGGCATACCTGCAAAGGCTTGCCGCTTCCCATGCCGATGAAATAACGAAGATTATAGACTCTTCAAGCCCTGAACTTGTAAGCTACCTGAAAAAGCGCCTGATGCGTTTCGGCGTTGCCGCCGCCGATAAAGCCACCGCCGACAAATTCGCTGAAATTGAAAAGCGCGTCGCGAAGATAAGGGGCGCGGCCATCAATGAAGCCGAAGCCGCCCTTGTCATGGAGTCCCTGAAGCTTGGAGACCATGAAAGCTCTTTTGCCGAAGGCACAGTCAGGACGCTTGCGGAGACAGTGGCCGTGAAAACGCTTTCAGACAAGGCCATTAAGAACATTTCCGATTTCGGCACCTTTTCAGGTAAAACAATCCAGCAGTGGTTCAGCGGTTTTTCTGACGCGGACACCAACCGCGTAATGAATGCCGTCCGCACGGGCGTTGTTTCCGGACAGACCACGGATCAGATAGTCAGGGCCCTTACGGGGACGCCGGAAACGAATTACACGGACGGCGTTTTGAACATTTCCCGGAACGATGCAAAGGCCATTGCCCGCACTGCCACGAACGGCGTTGCTAATTCTGTACGCAAAGAGTTTTATGAAGCGAATTCAGATGTCATAGAATACCTTGTTTTCACTGCCACGCTTGACGGCCGGACAAGCCTGATATGCGC
>Ga0154588_1066_pt1 | contig 46556 bp, 36 predicted proteins | sample RifGroF2_FD_116017 | JGI IMG/M metagenome (GOLD analysis project Ga0154588, IMG submission 116017) | Lentisphaerae bacterium GWF2_44_16
TTACACAGGTTGAAATAGCGAAAAAGCTTAAAATTTCGCAGAAGACCGTATCGCGTGTGCTGAATAAAGATCCGATGGTCAGGGAAGACACCCGTGAGCTGGTGCTTGGTGAACTGGCGCGTATCGGTTATGCCCCGAACCTGAACGCCAGAAACCTTGTTACCGGCAGACAGAACGCCATAGGCATACTGATGCCGGGAGAATATACACTTCAGTCAATATATTTCACGGAAGCTCTCAGCGGAATAATGCATGAAACAAAAAAAAGCGGAAAAGAACTGCTTTTTCACAGTGTTTCCGAAAGTCCGGAGACCATACAGGACTTCAATATGTTTCTCCATAGAGTTGACGCGTTGCTGATTTTCAACATAGGTTCCGAACGGAAGATTGTTCCGAAACTTCTGAAGACCATCAGTAAATCATCAAAACCTTTCATGCTCATAGAGAGCCGTCCCGATGGAAAATATCCTTTTGCCACAATCGACAACCATTTGGGCGGATATCTAGCCGGGGAACATCTTCTGAAACTTGGCCATAAAAAATTCTGCGTCATATCCGAAAAAGACGCTTCATTATGGGAATATGATCAGCGGCGCGATGGTTTTCTGGCGGCCGTGGAGACAAGGAGCCTGTCCCGCCGTAACGTGTATCTGCTGGATACGGAAAAAAGGTGCGAACTCACTCCGATAGCTGAAAAAATACTATCCATGAAAGCAGAGAAAAGACCTACGGCTTTTTTTCTGATGAACGACCACATGGCAAGAGTTTTAACTGTGGAATTGGAGAAGAGAGGATTCGTTATTCCGCGTGATTTTTCAATTGTAGGCTTTAACGATATAAAGAGGGAAACGGAACTCATGCATCCTTTTCTGACGACAATACGCCAGCCCTTCAGCGAACTCGGTACGGAAACGGTCAAAGCTCTTTTGAAAGATAACAGAGATGATGCCAGACTGATGTTCAAGCCGGAATTGATAATAAGGGAAACAAGCGCCGCGCCTGATGCGGCACGAAAGGGCCGATATGAGAAAAATTCTTAGATTTACGCTCATCGAGCTCCTCATAGTGATAAGCATAATAGCTATACTTGCCGGAATGCTTCTTCCTGCGCTGAGTAAGGCGAGAGACAAGGCAAAACAGATAAGTTGCGCCGGAAACCTGAAACAGTGTTCTTCCGCGACATATAATTATTACGATGATTTCAATTCTTATATACCTTTTGCCTATGATGTCGCCGGAACACCTTATGATGGATATGCGACTCCTTCAAGTCCTGCGTGGTTTTCGCTGTTATGCGAATACCTGAATATACCGCAAGACCCAGGAACAGGCTTCTACTATCAGCTTGGCGCCGTTGCAGGAAAAGGTCTGAACAAACCTGTCGTTTTCACTTGTCCTTCTCAGTCGTATCCCCATAAAAATCCTGTTTCATACTGTCCGGAAATCAGAATCGCTCCCAGCGCGGCTTATGAAGTGAACGGTATCAGGAGAGGAAAGCTTAACAGAATAACGAAACCTTCACAAAAGGCATGGCTTAACGAAGCGACCAATGGTGTCCGTATGAACGGTTCGCTTATTATTATTGGAAATCCTACAAATTATTTTGCGTCAAGACATTTAGGAAGCGGAAACATTCTTTTCTTTGACGGTCACGCCACCTGGCTTCCTTTTGACAAGGTGAAAGCTCCTGCCGCAGGGGTTTATTCTGATATTTACGGTGCTTATCAGTAATCAATAACTATATTCAACAAGGAGGAAAAATGTTCAGAAGAATCGGGGAAATTTTAATTGTAACGGCATTTATTTTCGCGGGTATGAATGGATTTTCAGCAGCAGAGACAGTTATTCCTAACGATTATACGAAAAACCATTTTTCCGCTATTAATGAAAAAGAGAAAATTATTCTGGCGGAAAATGGAAAAGCAAATGTCGAAATAGTAACAGGCGAAAAAGCTTCTCCCGTGGTGAAATTCGCGGCAAAGGAATTACAGAAATATCTGAATGAGAGCACGGGGGCGGATATAAAAATAGTTTCAAAACGAAGCGGCGCAATTCCAGCCATAATGCTGGGCGTGAATAAAGAGACGGAAAACATCGTAGGAAAAGAAGTTGCCAAACTGCCGGTTGATGGATTCATAATCAGAAAACCCGTGAACATGAACGCCGTAATCATAGCAGGAAAAGACAATCCTTCTGCCAACATTGAAGAGATATTGAAACGGGGCGCCTATTGGGAAATGTTTTTTGACAAGGCCACACTTTACGGGGTTTATGATTTTCTGGAACGTTTTGTCGGTGTTAGATTTTATTTTCCCGGCGAAATCGGAACTGTTGTTCCAAAGCATACCGTATTGAGCGTTCCGGCAATGGATATAAAGGAGGCTCCCGATTTTCCCCAACGCAGGGCCGGATTGCCGGGCGAATGGTATGAAAAAACCGATGTTTCGACCTGCAACCCGAATCTGCAACTCTTGCGTTATCGTATGGAATCTTTTCACAAGCCCTGCTGTCATGGACTGACACGGCTTGATCTCATAGAGAGATTCGGGAAAAATCATCCGGAATATTTTTCATTGCTCTTATCAGGGAAGAGAGATAACAGCAAATCAACAGCGACACCGCATTTTGGACATCTCTGTTATAAAAATGACGCGCTCAAGGAAGAGATTTATAAAGATGCTGAAACTTACCTGACTGGAAAAGAATCAGCGTTACGAAATATCAAAAAATGGAACCTCATGTGCTGTCAGCCCGGATATTTCAATATAATGCCTCAGGATGGACTTGGCCGTACAACTGCGTGCCGCTGTGAAAAATGCGCGAAATATTTTGAAGAAAATAGGATGGGTGAACTGGTCTGGGGCTTTATTATAGACATCGCTAAAAAACTGAAGGTGAACGGTGTTCCCGGTGATATTACGGCGATGGCGTATGCGGATTACAAGGATATACCGCCTTATGATATTCCTGGTAATATGCAGGTGATGCTCGCGACTGCGGGGCCCTGGGTGGAGCATATAAAAGAGAAGAGGGAAAAAGACGATAAATATATAATGGACTGGGATAAAAAAATAGCGCCCAAGAAAGTATGGCTCTGGAATTATATGTATAAACACAAGAAAGTCGAATTTCCGGGGATTGCCTCTCCGACTCCCCTTGCTGTCGGACATTATTATAAGAGGGTTGCTCCATATATAACGGGAGCTCTCCTGGGGAGCGCGACGGACCAGTTCATATTCTACTATCTGAACTTCTATATGTTTTATAAGATGGCATGGAATTCCTCGTATGATGTCGAAGGAATAATGAAGGAACACAATGAAAAAATGTTCGGCCCGGCTACTGTTCCGATGGGAAAATTTCTTCTAAGGCTTGAAGACTTATGGCTTAAATGTCTTGGTAAAGTTATTGAGACTCCGCTTGGCCCGGTCAATGTGCCTCCGACCGAATTGGAATTATGGGGAAATATCTATACCGATGCTGTCTTCACGGAACTGAACGCGTATTGCGATGAAGCCGAAAAACTCGTTTCAGGTGATCCTGACTGTTTGAAGAGAGTAAAGTTTATAAGGTACAACTTTCTCGGCAGGGCTATGGAGGCCCATAAAAAATATCTTAAAAACAGAAAAGCCCTTGACGATCTTGTCTTTGAAGTGCTGCCGGCAAATCCCGCCCAGCAGGCCGGGGATATGAAAGTGGAAGACTGGAAAAACGCTTCTTCAGTTCAATTGACAGGTTACCGCGGTACTGATGTTCCGGTCAAAACTACCGTGTATTCCGGGTGGGACGATAAAAATATTTATTTCTTCTTTGATTGTGCCGAACCGGAAATTGCGAAAGCGTCATACCTGAAAAGAGAGAATGATAATACAATTCTATTTCAGGATAACAGTATTGAGATATTTCTGGCCCCTGATTCTAAACGTAAAGATTATTATCAGATGATAATCAATACGGCAGGGAGTATCGCTGACCTTAAAGTCGTTACGGACGCAAATGGCGTGAAAAAGATTTCCTATGACTGGAACAGCGGTGCCGAAGTGAAAACAGCGGTGAATGAGAAAAGCTGGACGGCTTTTGTGAAGATACCACTGGCCTCTATCGGTGTCGAGCATGTCGGAAAAAATATGGATATCATCGCCAATTTCGCACGGTCAAGAGTTATAAAAGGTTCTTCAGAGATGAAAGGCAAACAATTCGTATGGGGCCCTTATATCAGGAACGGTTACGGGGATATACTGAATTTCGGTACAATCCGCCTCGTAAAGAATAAATCTGAAAGTGTCTCACTTCTGAAAAACGGGGACTTCGAAAAGCTTGATGCAAAAACGGGTTTTCCCGCAAGCTGGCATTTTTCTTCGAGGGACAAGGAGGAAATAAAGCTTGTCCAACTGGACGAGACAAGTTTCTGTTCCGGCGGCAAATCCCTTAAAATGACCGTTCCTCCGGAAGGCGTGAAAGAAAAATACGGGATATATGCGGGACAGAGTTTTCCCCCTCTGAATCCGAACACCGAATATCTCCTGACGTTCTTTTTCAAAACTGAAAATATAACACCCATTGAAGATTACCGTTATACTCCGGGAGTTTGCGTCAATATCAATGCCGGTGGCAATAAATGGTTTCCGAAAAGTTATTACACAGGCACTATTCCATGGACGAAACAAGGTTTCCAGTTCAAAACCGATGATAAGGTTGCTGATACGAAAAGCTCATATATAAGATTGAGGATAATGGGCGCTTCCGGAACTGTATGGTTTGACGATGTTCGTCTGAGAAAATTGAATTAAGAAAGATTTAAATGAAAAAGATAATGATTTTACTTCAGGTTTCCATACTTTTTATTTCCCTGTCTGCCGATATGAAAAAACAGAATATGGCGAGTTTAGAACTTATCATCAAAACAGACAAAAAAGACGCTGTTTATAAGATTGGAGAAAAAATAAATTTTTCAGCCGTGTTCGTTAAGGATGGAAAAGCAGTTCCCGGAAAAAAACTCAATTATATTATAGAGCGTGATGGTTCCGAGACGCTGAAAGGCGAGATTGTTTCAGCAGAAAAACCAGTCCTTATGGAAACATTTCTAGAGAAACCCGGCTTTGCGCTCTGTACTGTTTCTTTCACTGACAACGGCAAGGAAATCAAATCATTCGCCGGAGCAGGCGCGATGCCTTATGAAATAAAGCCCGCCTCCTCATGTCCCGATGACTTTGATAAATTCTGGTCTGAAAAAAAAGCGTTGCTTAACAAAATACCTCTGGATGTAAAAAGAGAAAAAGTGGAAACTCCGGTAGAATTCAGAGGAAAACTTGAATGTTTCGAGGTGAAAGCGGATTGTGGAGAATGGGGACAGGTCTCGGGCTATCTGGTCATGCCTGTAAATGCCGCTAAAGATTCTCTTCCCGGAATTGTGTTCTATCAAAGTGCCGGGGTCTTAAGCGTCAATCTAAAATACATTTGCGACCGTTCCGGTGGAAATAAAATTGCTTTCGGCGTTAATGCCCACGGGATAGACAATGGCAGAACGGCGGAGTATTATAAGAATGTCTCCCGTGAAAAACTGGAAGGATATTCTTATTTTAATATGGATGACAGAGACAAAACATATTTTATCGGGATGTTCCTCCGTGCGTACAGAGCATTGCAGATTGTCAAATCTCTGCCGGAATGGGACGGCAAAACACTTATTGCCTTCGGCGGCAGTCAAGGCGGCGGACAGGCGCTTGCGGCAACCGCGCTTGACTCGGATGTTACCTTTTGTGTGTCCAGAATTTCAGCGCTTTGCGATCATCATGGGATTTTTGAAAAGCGCAAAAGCGGATGGCCCCAGTTCATAAAAAAAGCAAAGAAGATGGACGTTGATAAAGTCGCTGATGCGGTCAGGTATGTCGATGTGGTTAATTTTGCCCGGCGCATAAATGTTGAGACTGTAATGACTGTAGGTTTCATCGATAGAACATGTTCTCCCGCTTCTGTTTTCGCGGCTTACAACAGTATTCCCGAGGGGAAAAAGACTATGATTTGCAGTCCCGAAGCGGGGCATGGAAGCGTTCCGTCCGATGTCGAAAAGAAAATTGATGAAAAATTAAATGAACATATAACGAGAAAATAAATTTTTATGGAAAGGGTATTTATGAAGGTTTTCATTGTAACGGATTTGGAAGGCGTCAGCGGCTGTGTTGCAGGGGGCTATGGGAAATCGGCGGGGCCGCTCATGCAGGAATATCTCTCGCTCATGATGGGGGAGATAAACGCCGCTGTCGAAGGCTGCGTTCAGGCCGGGGCGGAGGAAATCATAGTAGGAGAAGCCCATCAGATAGATCTGGCGAAACTCCATCCTGAAGCGAAACTTTCCCGCGGCATTCCATGGCATGAAGCTATGAAGCTGAGGAAATATGACGTTGCGCTTTTCGTGGGGCAGCATGCCCGGACGGACCTTGCGGGCGCGGTGCGCGCCCATACCGGCAGCAGCAACAGCATTATCGGATTCTGGATAAATGATATGCCCGCCGGCGAACTCGCGTATATTGGCGGATTTCTCGGCAGTCTGGGAACACCTGTCATTTTTCTTGCCGGAGATACAGCCGCGTGCAGGGAAGCCGAGGAACTGATAAAAGGCCCCGTGGTGACAGTGGCGGTCGAGGAGTCTCACAATGTCCATGGGGCACTCTGTCTGCCTCCGGCGAAAACGCACGGCATGATAACCGAAGGCGTGAAGAAAGCCTTTAAGGTCAAAGATAAAATAAAGCCAATCACGTTTAAAGGCCCGGTAACTTTCAAAATAGAATTCAAATACTCGAAGATAGCCGATGATTTCTGTGTCGTTCCCGGAGTAAAGAGGGTAAATGCCAGGACTATATCATATACCGCCGAGACTTATGAGAAGGCATATATGGTAGGAGTTGCAGTATTGGGCTTGGTGCTTGTGAGATATGACAGTTAACATAGACGGTAAAGGAGATTTTCTAAAGTGAATAAGGTAAAGGTTGGCGTTGTCGGCGTTGGCACGATGGGAAAAGGCCATGTCAGGACGCTTAATGAAATTGAGACATGTGTTGTCAGCGCTGTTTGCGATATCGATGAAGTTAAAATAAAGGCGCTCAGAGATGAAAAACTGATTGATGAAAAAGTGAAATCTTTTTCGGATTACCGCAAATTGATTTCATCCGGTCTATGCGATTGTGTCGCGATAGTAACGCCTCATCCGGCGCATCTTGAGATCGCGCTTGCCGCGTTTAAAGCCGGCTTGCATGTGATGTGCGATAAACCGATAACCTGTTCAGCCATGGACGCGGACAGGATGATAGGGGCATGGGAAAAAACATCCGTCAAATTTTCCACCATGTATTCCATGCGTGCCAATCCCTGTAATAAACTTATAAAGGAATGGATCGAAAGCGGCAGACTCGGGACGATACGACGCGTAGAGATGACATGTACCGCATGGCTCAGGACTCAGAAATATTATAACGAGCAGTCATGGCGCGGCACTTGGAAAGGCGAAGGCGGCGGATTGCTGATGAATCAGGCGCCGCATAATCTTGACCTCCTTTATTACTGGTTCGGCCCCGCGAAATCAATATGGGCAAGCCTTGCCGGCCGTTACCATGATATTGAGACGGAAGACGAGGTTTTCGCGAAGATTGTTTCAGAAAAAGGCTTCCCGATTATTTTCAGTGCCAATACCGGAGAATTTCCCGGAAAGGATTACGTGGAGATTGTCGGCACTAAAGGCACTCTCGTAAAAAACGACGGCAAACTGCTTTTCAGGGAACTTGCCGAGCCGATTGACAAGACAATAAAAGAATCAGAAAAAGCCTTTGCCACTCCCGAATATAAGGAACAGCCAGTAGAATTTGAAAGCAGCAAAACAAGCGGACATAAATCGATTTTCATGAATCTGTTTGATAGCATCCTGAAAGGCCTGGACAATGACAGTCTGATCGCGCCGGGGGATGACGGCATACACTCCGTGGAATGGGCCAACGCCATGTTGCTTTCAAAATTTTCAGGAGAAGAAATCAAGTTGCCGGTGAAAAGAAAAACATATAATGAGCTTATGAAAAAGCTCATTGAACAAAAAATAAAACTTTAAAAAAACAAAGGAAATGAAGAAATGAAGATTTCATGTACCCCGATAAGTTTTTCGTCAATGTTCAATAAAAAGGAAATAACCCTCGAAAAGTTCATCGAGTATTGCGCTGAGCAGGGACTGGATGCCGTTGATCTGATGGATCCCCAGTATTATCCCTGGCAGTGGCAGGATTTCGAAACTCAGAAAAAAACAGCCGCTAAACTTCTGGAAAAAGCCGGACTGAAGCTTGCGGCATTTGCCTGCGGCAATCAGTTTACTTTGCAGGATGACGCTGAGTTTAACGCGCATGTCGAGAAAGTGAAGAAGGCAATTCAGACGGCCGCGGATTTCGGAGCGCCGCTTATAAGAATTTTCGGCGGACATCATCCTAACCCCGGTGCGGGCGGAAAAATGCCGCATGCCGCCGCCCTCGAAAGAGTGCTTCAGGGGATAGATAAATGCCTTCCATGCGCTGAAAAATACAAGGTTATCCTCGCACTGGAAAACCACGGATGTATGCCGGGGCATTCTTATGAAATAGAAAAAATCATAAAGAAATTCGTTTCCCCGTTTCTCAAATCCACTTTTGACTGTGCTAATTTTATCGCCAACAACATGGATGAAACGGAAGATACCCTGAGAGCATACGAACGTTTGAAAAGATTTGTTTCCCATGTGCATTTTAAAGATTTTGCTCCTGCTCCCGCGGACTCCGGCAAAAGAGTGACGGCATGTGTCGCCGGAAAAGGGATTGTCCCTCTGCGTCAGTTTGCGGCATTGCTTGAGGATGACGCTTATCCGGGCTATTGCTCATTGGAATACGAAGCGGCTGTTCCCGCGATGGAAGGTGTTCCTCAAAGCTTCACCTACATGAAAGAACTCCGTAAAATTCACGCTTTTTTGAAATAAGGAAAATTTTTGCTTCAAACATGGTGCGGAAATGGCGGACTGAGACTTGATGAACTCATGAGTTCAGTAATTTATAATTGAGAAAACAGGGGAAGCTTTAGTAATATTGAGGTAAACACACGTGATGAAAAAGCTTGAAATGTTGATTGTTTTTACGTTGATTGTTTTTCCTTGGGGTCTTCTAGCGTCCCCCAGAGAAGAAATAAATTTGCGTGGTATATGGCACTGGCAAGCGGCAGTTGGAAAAGATCCGGAAAAAATTCCCGGAAGCGGCTGGAAAGAAACGGAAGTCCCGGGTGATATGCGTCAATACACAAAAGCATCTCATGTGTGGTTCCAAAAGGAAATAGAGGTTCCCGAAAGCTGGAAAGGAAGCGTGGTTAAAGTTTTCTTCGGGAATGTGTGTCGCCGGGCACTCGTATATTGGAACGGGGAATATGTTGGGTGTCAGGAAGGTGGACGGCTTCCCTTCTGGCTGGAAATCGGGCCTTTTGTGAAATTCGGCGGTACGAACACCCTGACCGTTAAGGTCTCTGATATGAGCGTTTATCAGGCGTTTCCTGAAGAGAAAATATCCCAGAGAATTAAGCTCGCGTCCTGGAATCCTGGCAATTCGGGATACAACCGCTTCGAAGGAATAGTAGGCGAAGTATATCTTCAAAAATATCCGCCAATATACATAGACGATATATATGTAAAAACTTCAGTTCTGGATAAAAAACTGGATATTTGCCTTACCGTGAAAAATACTGGTGACATTACTGAAAAGTTGATCGTTTCCATCAAAGTCATTGATGAAAGCAAAGAAATACTGTTCCCGCACAATAAAGATATATCAATAAATGGGAAAGCCGAAAATACATTTGAATTTTCAGAGAAATGGGAAAATCCAGTTCTTTGGAATCCTGATTTCCCGAAGCTGTATTCACTGCGGGTTGAATTGCTGGACAATAAAGGCAAGATACTTGACACTAAGAATACGGCATTTGGTTTCCGGGAATTTCGTGTCGGCAGAAAAGAGCTTGGCGAAGACCCGGCATTTTTTTATTTAAATGGGAAAATATGCAAGTTGAGAAATACCGAAATATCAGCCTACCGCGGAAGAGGGGAGGATCATTCGGACCTGAGATTAAGGGAAAAGGCCTTTCTGCGCGATTTTATGGCGGTAAAGGACGCTAATATAAACATGATACGTTTTTTTGAACTTGCCGACGACTGGCATTACAAAATCTGCAACGAAAAGGGAATGATGGTTGCGGCAACAATCACAAGATGCGAGCCGTGGCAGACTCTTCTTGTAAGCGATGAAAAATTTAATGCCAACAAAAAGCTGTTCCAGGAATATAAGAAAAATATGACTGAATATGTTACCCGCTGGATAAAGTACTGCAGGAACAATCCATCAATCGTAATGTGGGGGCTTTCAAATGAAAATCTTCATTTCAGAGAATATGACAGTCAGATTGTCGAATATCTGCTTGGACTTGAAAAAACGGCCAGAAAACTTGATCCGACCCGGCCTGTTTACTTTTCCGGGGACGGCGACTTGTATGGACAGACGGAGATAATAACATTGCATGGTGTCAGGGAAATCCCTGGGCGCAGCGCGTCTCCAGATAAAGGCATATTGCCTAATTACGCTTACTTCAGTGAACTTGAAGAACCTAGAAAATTTATGTCGCACCGATATTTTGGATTGAAGGGAAAAAGCCAATGGCGCTGGGATTGCCGGAAACCGATTTACTTTGCAGAATGGCCATATACTCTGGAAGCATTGGTGGTTTCCGATGCGGCCCCGATGTTCATTGGAGAAGATGCTTTCAAAAAACCTTTATGGAAGGGCGTCATGCAAGCCGATGCCATTTTGATGAAAGCTTTTATTGCCTCTGCCAGATATCTTGATTTCCCGTCTCTCGGGCCGTTTACAATAACCGGAGCCTCCGCTACGCCTGATGCTCCGACACCGATTAGCGAAGAATGCAGAAGAGCGCTTATGCCACAACGTGCCGCCGTAAAAGAATGGGACTCTTGTTTCTATTCCAACAAGGAGATTCCAAGGACTCTGTCCATTTATAACGACTCATATTTCAAATCTGTGTTAGAACTAACGTGGCATTTTGAGCTTTGTGGCAGAAAAATATCAGAAGGTACTGAAAAATGTGAACTTGAGCCCGGTCGTTTTTTTAGAAAAGTCATTACATTAAAAATGCCTGAAGTTTTGACACGCAGCGAGGGTATATTTTCATACCAACTGAGGGCAAATGGTAGAACTGTTTTTACGGACTCGCATAAAATATCGGTCTTTCCACTTCCGGGATTATTGAAAGATGATTCCTCGATTGCCGTTTACGATCCGGAAAAATCCTTAAATCTCCCTTTCAGACGGCTGTCCGACCTTGATGTAATTAACACAGAAATCCTGATTGTTGCTAATGAAAAAGCGAACGAGATTAAAGAAAAAAAAGTATTTCTCGATTTTATAAAAAAAGGAGGAAAAGCTTTTTTACTTCAGCAAAGTAAACCAAATCTTGATCTACTTCCTGCGATGTTCCCGTGTGAACCGACGATATCTTCATCAATTACATTTCCTGCGGCGGCGGGACATTCAATACTGAAGGGAATAACCCCGGATGATTTGAAATACTGGACAGGCGAAGGCAATGACAGGCATGTAGTTTCACGGTTTAATTATATAAGGCCGCTTCTGGGAAATTTCAAAACAATTGTAGTTGCGGGTTCCAGGCAGCTCAATGTCTCCCCGCTTCTTGAATTCCAATACGGGCAAGGCCTAATAATAGCGTCGCAACTTGAGTTATCATCCAAATTCAATATTGCGCCGCAGGCTGATATTATATTTAGAAATGTCATCAATTATATGAAGGCATATCGTCCCGTATGGAGGAAACCTAAAATAGTTGCCGCGGAAGGATGTAATTTTGTTTCAGGGCTGAAAAGCATCGGGATATACGCTGAAATCATAGGGTCGGCGACAATGCTTAATCCCGAGGAGGATATCGTCCTTATTGACGGACAATGCGATGGAATTTCAAGCTTCCTTCCCAAAAAACTTAAAGATTTCATGGTGAAAGGCGGTATTGTATATATATGGAATACTACTGCTTCATCCGTGAAAACACTTTTATCCGAAATAGGAGCCGAGATGAGACTTATTTCAATTGGAGATAAGGAGTATCCTCTGAACAGGATCGCGGACAGTAAATTCATCTGGGGAATTACCTCACAGGAATTGTGTTGGCAAAAAGGCAGTAATACTCCAGACAAGGAGGGGGAATATGTTGGTGGCGGTTGTTATATAGAACCTTTTTATAAGGGGATTATCGGTTCTGGCATTTCGTTCTCAGATGGTGTCGAATTGATCTCAGGCGGCGGACTTTCCGTATGCTCCATAGGAAAGGGAACACTTGTGGCCGACCAGATAGACTGGGTTAAAGGCCTTTCCATAAATTATCGTTCCCCGGCCTTGCGATATATCAGTTCCCTGCTTACAAATATGGGTATTTTGATAGACCTTTCAAAAGCCGGGGGTAGGTCGGTTGGCATTTCCAACTGGGAAAGGAAAAATGACGGAAGAGAAGTCAACGCACACTATCCCCTTAGATACATAAATATATTGAACACGCTGGGGCTTCCTTTTCAAATGATAGGGAGCAAAGACTTATCAGAGATTGCTTCGTATGGGCTTGTGATTATAATGAATGGTCTTGACAAAGAAAAAAGAGGCAGAGGTCTGACTGCGAAAGAGGCTTCGGAAATAGCGCTTTTTGTAAAAAAAGGAGGAGGCGTTCTTTTGGAAGACAACGCGTGCATTCCTCAATTCATGAAAGGAGAATTCAAACCGTTTTACAAATTTGCTTCCGGAAAAATAACAGGCATTAAGTTTTTAAATCACGATAACCCGGATCTTGCTGAAAAGACTTTTAAAATTACTCTGGAACCGCACTTCATGACCTTTATGCCTGGCAGGGATTGGGATGGAAAGGTTCTGGCATACTGGGAAATAGATAATAAGATCTCGAATATCCCGGCATTATTAGGCGGCCGGTACGGAAAAGGAAACTTTGCCTTTATTTCATGTAAGTTTTATTGGCTTTACCAGGGAATTGCCAGAGAAAACCATGAAGAAACTCATCAAATCAACAAGATAATATCAAAGCTCCTGAGCGGCTTGTACAGCAACACTGAAAACTCAAAGATAAAACTGGAAAACTGTTCCTTTATTGATTTGACAAACATATCTAATAGATCTTTTTCTGACGAAATAGCGGGCGACGGTAAAGGAGGCTGGACAGATCAGGGTCCGGGCAATGACCTGGACAGCATCCCTGTCGGCATTCAATATCTCGGCAGAACTCCTTTCAAGATTATAGCTCAATCACAAAAGGGAAACAACTCATGTGTTGTATTGAAGTCTCCAGTTAACGCAGCCAATATGCCGTCCAGTGTTATGGTCGAAGCCGGAAACATATATGCAGAAAAACTTCATTTTCTGCACACAGCGGCATGGCTTGACGAACCGGAAGGCAAAGAGGTGTTCTTTTATCGTATAATGTACGGAGACAATGACGGAACTACAATAAAAATTTCCGTACTTAACAAAAAGCATATTGAGGACTGGTATAATTATAAACCGGAACTTGAGCTTGAAGACACAGAGAAAATTTCTGTGTTTTCTGACAATAAAAACCATTCTCTGTTTTCTTATGAATGGATAAATCAGCGTCCCGATCTGCCGATCCAGAGGATAGAAATAGTATCGATGGAAAGAGCTTGTATTCCTATAGTTATAGCAATTACAGCGGAGAAAAATAATGAATAAGGGAAGAATGAAAAAACGCCTTTTTACACTCGTTGAGTTGCTCATTGTAATATCAATCACAGCTATTTTAGCTGCGATGTTGTTACCCGCCTTAAAAAATGCCAGGAACTCAGTCCGGGGAATACAGTGCATGAGCAACCTCAAAGCAATAGGGGCGGGGAACTGTGTATATATCAGTGACAATAATGATTACCTTGCTGAAATAGACACCGGAATAGGCACTAAGCGTTACTGGTATCACAAAATAGGCGAAATACTTTATCCTGAAAAAGGTCGGATAAATGATACAGCAGAAGACTCTTATGTTTTTAGATGCCCGGGAAAAGAAGAAGAAGGAGGTTATTTAAAATATATATCATACGGGATGAATTGTTGGCAACCCAATCTCATATTTGGATCGTCCGCCACTGCTGATCAGGATCCTTACAAAGCGTCGAGAGTAAGGGAACCATCTCAAACGATGCTTTGTATGGATTCATATGGAAGTGAGCGAATTTTCCCAGACAGCATGGGTACTTCATATTCTGAATTGAATGTCAAACGTTTAACAAACAGGCATAACAACGGCTGTAACTCCTTATTTTTTGACGGGCATATAGATTATGTAAAATGGCCTTATCCTAATTGTGCCACGGGAGTTTTACCATATTTATACAATACCCCGCACAAATTTTGGATGAGCTATGAATAATGAAAAATAATCGGCTAGGCATTAGGCTTGACAAAATTGTTTGCAAGCGCAGACCTTTTCTGTTTGATTTTACTGGAGTGACTTTTAATTTTTCATCTTGCGGTTCCATAAAGAACAGTCAGAAAAAATTGCAGACAGCGACTCAATGAAGTCAACAGTTCAGAGAATATAGTTAAAAAAACAGGGAAACTTTAGTAAATTAAGGAAAAAGGAAATGAGTAAAATAAGAGCAATGTCGATAATGGCGCATCAGGATGATTTCGAGTTTAATGCCGGTGGTTTTTTCGCTATGTTGCGCAAAAAGTACGGCAGGGGCGCGGAACTGAAAATCCTGGCGACTTCACGCGGCGCTTCGGGGCATCACGTGATGGGTATGGAGGAGACGTTTCGCAGACGCGAACAGGAGGCCCGGAAAAGCGCTTCCCTGATCGGAGCGTCCTATGAATGTCTGAAATGTCTTGACGGGGCACATGTTCACGGGCAGGTTATGACTGATATAAATGTATTGGGTGGAATATGGAACGCCGTGAGGGATTTCGAGCCGGATTATATTTTCTGTCCGCCTGTGATTTCCGATCCTCTAGCGGGCATTCACATAGACCATTATAATACTGCATGGGCCGTCAGGATGTTGGCTTACCAGTTTGCCGTGCCCAATGCTTATCCCACCCTCGGAGGGCCAGTCAAGAAGAGAGTGATTTCACCTGCCATTTTCAATGTTTACGACCCTTACGCAAATGAAAAGGGATATGATATCGCTCTCGATATAAGCGATGTTTTTGATAAGAAACTGGCCATGGCGCTTTGTCACGAGTCCCAGATTTTCGAATGGCTTCCATGGGTTGGCGGACAGAAGCCGCCGGCAAAAAAGAGCTACAAAGGTGAATTGAGGAAAAGGCACAGCAGAATGAATGCGAACACGGGTTTGCCTGATGATACACCCCGTGAAATTTTCGTCATGACCAAATGGGGCAGGGCTATAACTAAAGCTGATATAGGGAAACTTTTTTCAGGCGCTGATGCCGTTTACAGTGATACTTGTAAGGATTTGGCCTGATTCAGGGCGCGGGCGGTGGAAAACACTCGCGGGACATGGTATAATATTCCCTATAAACGGAGACGGGGATATTTATGGATGTCAAAAATGTAAACGCTTTTACGGAAGTTATAGTAAGCACTTTTGAAACTGCCGTTAACGCGGCGCCTTTCCGCTGTGAAGATTTTCAGAAGATGGAAGGCGATGTCAGAAATCCAGATGACCTGATGTGCATAATAACTTTTTCCGGTTCGCTCACCGGGGCCATACTGCTTACGTTTCCCGAAGCCACGGCCAAAAAAGTTTATACGGCCCTGATGTTTGAGGAAGTGGAGAAGTTGTCCGATGAAGTTACGGAGGCTTTTACCGAGATACTCAACATGGTAATCGGAAATGTGAAGGCGACGCTGAGCGGACATACTCTGAATTTTGACACCCCTATGGTAGCGGCGGGCAAAAAGGTCAAATTTGAAAATACCGACAAACTTCTATGGCTTCTTATCCCTATGGCCTTCAAGGACTGGGGCAAATTCAGCCTTTTCATCGGAGTGAAATGAGGCATTGCCGAATTTCATGAACCCAGCCTGTGATTTTGAAAATCTGTACTGTGGAATGAAAAAATGATTTGACATTTTCATAATCCGCGTTTATCTTACAAGGTATTATCGTCTGAATTTATTCCTGAATGTTTATTGCCCTGAACTCTCACGGTCTGGTCAATTAAAATTCTAAGGTTTTAACTGTCTTATGCAGCTTACTATACATGATGTCGCTAAAGGTTTTGATGTTTCGGAAAAAACGGTTTACAGATGGCTGGGCCAGAATGCTCTTCCGGCTTACAAAATAAATGACCAGTACAGATTTAGCCGTTCGGAACTGCTTGAATGGGCCGCTGCCCGGAAGATGAAAGTTCATCTTGAGTTTCTCAGTGGCGAGAACGGGGAAGATGGGGATTTGCCCGCATTGTCCGATGCCGTGAAGGCAGGGGGCATATATTATCACGTCGGCGGAACGGACAGGGATATAGTTCTGCGTAATATCGTGGACGTTATGAAGCTGCCTGAAAGCATTGACCGTGAATTCATCTGGCAGATACTTGTAGCCAGGGAGAAGATGGCTTCAACCGGGATAGGGGACGGAATTGCCATACCGCATGTGAGAAATCCCGTGATATTGAATAACATTCCATATCCGGTTGTTACTCTCTGCTTTCTTGAGAAGCCGATAGAATTCGGAGCTCTTGACGGGAAACCTGTTCATTGTCTTTTCAGTCTCATATGTCCTACCGCCAGAATACATCTGCATATTATTTCCAGGCTGGCGTTTATACTTCGCGATGAGGAATTCAAGGAACTTGTTCTGAAGCACGCGTCGGAACCCGGGATAATCAACGGTATCGAAAGGGCGGAAGCCCGTCTCACCGGCGTGAAAAAAGAAGGAGCGGCGGCGGAGGTCTGATAAGTTATTATGCAAATGCTTCTTATATCACTTTTAGTTTTTTTCATCGGCGGAGTGCTTTCGCTTCTTTTTTCGCGATCCGGCCGTATAGCCTCTATTGTTGGGGCGGGCAGCGCGTTTGTCGCAAGCATTATCGGTTTATTTCCGGCATTGCATTCGCTTTTCAGCGGGGTTTCACAGCAACTGAGATACCCGTGGTCAATGCCCTGTGGTTCGCTTTCCTTTGAACTGGACCCGCTTTCCGCGCTTTTTCTGACACCGCTTCTGATATTGACGGCGCTAGCTTCTGTTTTCGGTGCTGAATACCTCAGGTCCTGGTCTCTGAAAAAATCTCTGGGCGCGCCGTGGTTTTTCTTCAATATGCTTGCGTTCAGCATGATTGCCATATTGCTGGCGAGGAACGCGATGCTTTTCATAATATCTTGGGAGCTCATGACAATTCTTTCGTTTCTTCTAGTTACTTTTGAGCATGAAAAAAAATCTGTCAGGACGGCAGGCTGGATATATCTGGTAGCGGCCCATGTCGGGGTGCTGTTCATCTTTGTGGTTTTTATAATGCTGGGCATGAAAAACGGGAGCATGGATTTTGACAAATTCGCTTTGCCTCCGGGTTCTATCGCGGCGGCGTCCCTTATATTTGTTTTTTCAATAATAGGTTTTGGCTCCAAAGCTGGTTTTGTTCCTCTTCACGTATGGCTTCCGGAGGCGCATCCAGCCGCGCCCAGCCATGTTTCCGCTATTATGTCCGGGATAATGATAAAAATGGGAATATACGGGATACTCAGGGTATTTATTTATCTGGGGCCTCCGCATGAATGGTGGGGCTGGCTTCTTATTGGCGTTGGCGCGCTGTCCGCTGTTACAGGTGTGCTTTTTGCGCTGGCGCAACATGATTTGAAACGTCTTCTCGCGTATTCCACAGTTGAGAACGCGGGCATTATAATGATAGGCATGGGCACTGGTGTACTCGGAGTTGCGTTAAAGTCGCCCCTGATGGCGGCGGCGGGTTTTGCCGGGGCGCTTCTGCATGTTATCAATCATTCTCTTTTCAAAGGCCTGCTTTTTCTCTGTGCCGGTTCTGTTTTGCATGGTACCGGCACGGTTGAAATAGACAAGCTCGGCGGATTGCATAAACGTATGCCGTGGACTTCGTTTGCTTTTTTGACAGGGTCTGTTTCCATCTGCGGCCTGCCGCCTTTCAATGGTTTCATAAGTGAATTTCTCATATATTTCGGAGCGTTTTACTCGATTTCCTCAATGAATGGGGCGCATGTTTTTTCTTCTTCAGCCGTAATAATTTCCCTGGCGCTTGCCGGAGGGCTTGCGCTTGCCTGCTTCACCAAGGCTTTCGGCATGATATTTTCAGGGGAGCCGCGCTCGGGTGACAATTCACGTTTTCATGAGAGTTCTCCTTCCATGCTTTTGCCGATGCTGGCGCTTTCATCACTCTGCCTCATTGCTGCTTTTACTGCGCCGCTGACGGTGTCGGCTTTCAAATATATGCTTCCGCAACTGACGGGAATGACGTTTTCGACTTCAGCAAAAGCGCTGGACATTATAATAAAACCGTTATGGCATGTATGTTTTATATCGGCCGGCTTTTTCCTGTGGCTTTTTGCTCTGTGGCTTCTGAGAAAATTGATGCCGCGCTCTGAAGTCGTTGAAAAGACCGTTACATGGGATTGCGGATATTGCCGTCCGAATGGGAGAATGCAGTACAGCTCTTCCTCATTTGCGCAGCCGCTTACGAGATTTTTCAATTTCTTTCTTAGGATACGCACATTATTTAAAGGGCCTAGGGGAATTTTCCCGAAAGATTCACACTATATGACGGAGACACCTGATATTTTTGAAAAAGGTTTTTTTGCTCCGATATTTGCAAGGATACATGATTTTCTGGTATTGCTGCACCGTTTTCAGAACGGCAGGGTGCAGATGTATATAATGTATATAGCGGCAATGCTTTTAATACTTCTTATATGGAAGCTATCGTGATATGAACTGGTATATTCTTATAAATATAATTCTGCCGTTTGTTTTAGCCCCGTTTCTTTTCGGGGTGATAAACAGGACGAAGGCTTTTTTCGCGGGCCGCAGGGGGCAGCCGCTTCTTCAGCTTTACTATGATCTTTTCAAACTTTTCAGAAAGGGTTCAGTATACAGTGTTACCACTACGTGGATTTTCAGAATTGCTCCTTTCGCGGTATTTTCTTCAATAGTATGTGTTATTCTTATCATGCCGTGCGGAGCGCTGGTTTCGCCGATAGGCTTCAGAGGTGATATACTTCTGTTTATTTATTTTTTGGCGATGGCGCGTTTTTTCACTGTGGCGGCGGCCCTTGATACGGGCTCGAGTTTTGAGGGGATGGGCGCGAGCAGGGAAGTTCAGTTTGCCGCGCTTACTGAGCCGGCGTTTATTCTCTGCATGGCGGCGCTTGCGTGTGAGACGCACAGCTTTTCGCTTTCAACAATTTTCAGCAGGCTGAGTTTTGCTTCCTGGTCTGGCGAGGGTGCTGTGCTCTTGTTGGTGGCGGTTTCTCTTATGATTGTGCTTCTCGCGGAGAACTCAAGGGTCCCTGTTGACGATCCGAATACACATCTTGAGCTGACGATGATACATGAAGTCATGGTGCTGGATTACAGCGGTCCTGATTTAGGTTTTATCCTTTACGGGGCGGCGTTGAAACTCTGGATAATCGGTTCTCTTGTAGTTGGCGTGGCGTTGCCGGTGAATACGGGGAATTTTTTCCTTGACAGGTTTATATTCCTTGGAGGCATGGTATTGCTTGCCGTGATTATCGGCATCATCGAATCGGTCATGGCGCGTTTCCGTTTTCTTAAAATACCGCAGGTGCTTATTCTGGCTTCGGCGCTTTCTATACTGGCTTTAATTTTGCAGGTGAGGTTTTAACATGGATAATTTCAGGGATTTGCTTATAGTTCTTCTGATGCTTATAAACCTGATGCTTCTTGCTTCAAGCAGGATACGCTACTGTATAAAGATTGTCGCGTTTCAGGGGCTTATCGTAGGGCTTGTCCCGATATTCGCCGCGGAAAACGGCATAGGCATTGGAATTATTCTCACGGCCCTCTGCGTGATAGCGGTTAAATGTGTCCTTCTGCCGATACTGCTCCAGCGTTCCCAGATAATCGCCGACGTGCGCAGGGAAGTCGATCCATTTGTCGGTTATACGGCTTCCATTTTTATCGGCATTGCGGCACTGGTGATATCATTCTGGATAAGTACGCGCCTTCCTCAGATGGAAAAACAGGTTTCACATATAGCCGCCCCAGCCGCGATTTTCACGGTACTGAGCGGGCTTTTCATAATCATGAGCCGCAAAATAGCGCTTACACAGGTGCTCGGCTATCTCGTCTTTGAAAACGGCATATATCTTTTTGGCGGGGCCATGCTTCTGGAAAACGGCTTTATCATCGAACTCGGCATATTGCTTGACGTGTTTGTGCTTGTATTTGTAATGGGTATCGCTGTTTTTCATATCAGTCAGGAGTTCAATCATATAGATACCGACAGGCTGAGCCAGCTGGGGGATTGGAACGCGGAGTTACCGGAGGAGATTAAAAAGTGATTCTGTTACTGCTTCTTATACCGTTTGTCGCCGGAATAACGGCATTTTTCATAAGGCATGACTTTGCGCGCCGCGTCATTCTCGTATCGGCGGCGCTTCTGCATTTCTGTATTACGGTTTCATTTTATTTCAAACGTCCGGGGCCTTTGTGGGACGGATGGCTGATGCTGGACGCGCCCGGCCTGCTCTTCCTTTCAATTACCAGTTTGCTTTTCCTTATGGCGTCGCTTTATGCCGTGAATTATCTGCGCCGGGACAAACAGCACCGGGGGGATGCCGATACTGATGATTTCTTTTTCAAAACCAAGCCTGAAGCTTTATTTACCGCCTGCCTTCTCTTTTTTCTGACCACGATGTCAATTGTTACTGTTACCCAGCATCTCGGCATCCTCTGGGTGGCTATGGAGGCGACAACGCTTGCCAGCGCGCCTCTGATATATTATCACCGCAGTCATCATTCGCTTGAGGCAACATGGAAATACCTTCTTATCTGTTCAGTAGGAATTGCGTTGGCGCTGCTTGGAAACCTGTTGCTTGTGATGGCGTGTCCGATGGATGTTACCGGCCCCATTCCTCTCCTTATCAATGAGTTTGTGGCAAACGGCACAAGCCTTCAGCCGCAATGGCTCCGCATGGCGTTTATATTTTTCATTGTGGGATATGGCACGAAAATGGGACTTGCGCCGATGCATACATGGCTGCCTGATGCTCACAGCGAAGCGCCTTCATTTGTTTCCGCACTTCTTTCCGGCGCTCTCCTGAACTGCGCGTTTCTCGGCATATTGAGAATACATCAGATCTGCATTGCCGCCGGAGAAGCTGCTTTCAGTCAGGAACTCCTCCGGGTTTTCGGCATGATTTCAATATTTTTCGCGGCGGTTTTCATTATCGGACAGAAGGATTACAAACGCATGCTGGCGTATTCCAGCGTTGAACACATGGGCATACTGGCCCTTGGTGTAGGCATCGGCGGAGAGGCTGTTTTCGCGTCAATGTTTCATGCCGTGAACCATTCGCTTACCAAAGGAATGCTTTTCCTGGTAGCCGGAAATATTCTGATGGCTTACGGCAGCAGGATTACCGACAGCGTTTCAGGTGTTTTGAAGAGGCTTACTTTTTCGGGCATATTATGGATAGCCGGTTTTTTCGCTATTACAGGGACTCCTCCTTCCGGCCTTTTCGTAAGCGAGTTTCTGATACTGAAAACAGCTTTTGCCGAAGGCCGTTACGTCACATCCGCGCTGTACCTTATACTGCTGGCTGTCATATTCGCGGGGATGGCCCTGGTATTTCTGAATATGGCGCAGGGGGACTCTAAAAAGCACAATCACCCGGAAAATATTTTTTTGAGGGAAAGGCTTCTTTCAATCATCCCTCCAGCGATACTCTGTCTTATCACTTTCATTCTGGGCCTGTATGTTCCTGATTTTCTGAACAAAATGCTGACTGATGTCGCGAAATGTTTCGGGGGTTGATTATGTCTGAAAAAAATTACATCTCAATACACAACAGTGAAGCTTTTCCCGTTAAAAGCATTCCCATTGTTGATATAGATGATTTCAGAGAGACAGTGATAACGGAAATAGAAAGAGGGAAACGCCTTGCCTCCTTTTTCGGGCGTCCTCTCAATGAAAGCGCCGTATGCCTGACAGCTGTTATCGCGGATGACAAGAGGGGATGTCTCCAGATACTTTCAACCGAGGTGGAAAAGTCCTATCAGTCCCTGACCCCTGACTGTTCACAGGCAAACTGTTTTGAAAGGGAAATTGCCGAACAGTGGGGGATTGTCCCTCTCGGTCATCCCTGGTTCAAGCCTTTGCGTTTTCATCACTCCTATAGGAAAGAATATGACGCTTGGGAAAGAGGCCTGGATGAGGAAATACTTCCCGCGCATACCGATTTTTATCAAGTTTCCGGTGATGAAGTCCACGAAGTCGCGGTGGGACCTGTCCATGCGGGCGTGATAGAGCCGGGACATTTCCGTTTCCAATGCAGCGGAGAAAGGGTTTTTCATCTTGAGATAGCTCTCGGTTTTCAGCACAGGGGGATTGAGCGCGCGATTATTTCCGGTGATAAATCGAAAATCCCGCATTATATGGAAACTCTTGCCGGTGATACCACTATCGGACATTCGGTCGCTTATGCTCAGGCGATGGAGGCGCTTTCCGGATGCCTCGTTTCAGGGCGTGCCCAGATACTGAGGGGTATAATGCTGGAACTCGAAAGAATGGCCAATCATGTCGGTGACATAGGAGCGCTTGCCAATGATGTGGCATTTCTGCCTACGGCTTCATACTGCGGTCGCCTCAGAGGGGATTACCTCAATATGACAGCCATGATTTGTGGAAATCGTTTCGGCCGCAATATGGTCAGGCCGGGGGGCGTAATGTACAATCTTGACGCTTCCCTTATTTCTCAGCTTTCCAGAAAGCTTGAAGAGGTTTTCAGCGACACGGAAAACGCCATAGGGCTTATGTGGGATTCCCCCTCTGCCATCGGACGTTTTGAGGACACAGGAAAGATTTCCAGAGAGATAGCCGAAGAGCTCGGCCTTGTCGGTGTCGCGGCACGCGCGTGCGGTTTTGAACGGGATGTCCGTTTTGATTTTCCCACAGGCATATATTGTTTTTCCCAGATACCTGTCGCTACTTTTTCAACATGCGATGTTTTTGCCCGGGCGTATGTCCGGGGGCTTGAAATTCAGCGTTCAAAATCCTTTATCTGCGAACAGCTCGAAACTATCACTGGTGATGACATTTTTACCGTGCCGGGCGACAGCGCGCCTGATATGGCTGTGGTCTCCATGCTTGAGGGCTGGCGCGGCGAGATATGCCATTTCGCTATGACCGGCGCGGATGGAAATCTGCTTCATTACAAAGTCGTCGACCCGTCTTTTCACAACTGGAACGGCCTTGCGGCTTCCATGAGAAATGAAGAAGTATCCAACTTTCCGATATGCAACAAAAGTTTTAACCTGTCCTACTGCGGGCATGATTTATAGGAAGGGGTTTTTATGATTAAAGTTCTTATGGCGAGAGCTAAACAGGGGTACAGGACATCCGCTTTTCCCGTGGAGCCTCCGGCCCTTTCCGACAGATTTGTCGGAGCTCCTGTTATCGGCAGACCGAAATGCCCTCCGAAATGTTCAAAGTGTGTTGAGCTCTGCCCGATGCAATGCATCAGCAGGAATACGGAAAAGATTTCAATAGACATTGGAAAATGTATTTTCTGCGGCAAATGCGCGGAAAGCTGTTCGCCCGGAATTCTCCATTTTTCAAAGGACTACCGCATGGCTGTGCGCAAGCGCGAAGAGCTTGTCCTGAGCGGCCCCGTCATAAATCTGGCGGAAGAATTGAACAAGGAAATGAAAAAACTTTTTGGGCGTTCTCTAAAACTGCGTCAAGTCTGCGCGGGCGGCTGCAATGCCTGTGAAGCCGACGTGAACGTATTGAACACGCTTGCCTGGGATTTGGGCAGATTCGGTATTCAGTTTGTGGCCTCTCCGCGCCATGCGGACGGACTTCTTGTAACAGGCCCCGTCACCGAAAATATGAAGCTTGCCCTGAAAAAAACTTATGAGGCCGTGGCAAATCCCAAACTTGTCATAGCCGTTGGGGCCTGTGCCATTTCAGGCGGCATTTACGAGGGGCATTCTGAAGCCAATAACGGTGTCCAAAGTATAATTCCAGTTGACTTGTTCATACCGGGATGCCCTCCGCATCCATCGACCATACTTGACGGTCTTCTTCGTCTGATGGGCAGATTGAAAGGCGACGCGCGAGAAAAAATAAACGATTCCCAGCCAATTCCTCCTGTGGGTGACCAACTCGAAACCCGCAAAAAACTGATAAGAAGCGTCATCAGGAGCTGAGATCATTTATGAGCGGATGGACAATATACGAAAATAGATTCACATGGACCAAGTCGCATACGGAATCTAGTTTCCTCGTTTGTTCCTGATTTGTCTAATGTGATTGGACAACCGCCGGAAAAATTCATGTCAACAGCCTCTCTAATCTCTTTCGGTACGATTACTGTATCGCTCAAAGTCTCATCGGGATTTGGATTCAGAATGAACAGATAAATACTGCCATCCTCAGCATATCTCATGAGAATCTCAAAACTGTTATTTTCAGCCCATGCCTGCCTTTGGGTGGAGGCATCAAGTGTTTTAAAGAGGATGGACTGGGTTTCTTTCTGTTGTAGTTGAGTGGTTGACGATATGATGAGAACTTTTCCTTTGCCCGCATTACGGATGAGCGGAGGTTCGTTTTTCTTCGGCGGCGTAATCTGTGTGTCCCAATTCATAGCAAGCAGGTCTTTTAAAAGAGAACCGTCCTTGATGCCCAGGTCAGTGTATATGCCCGCTTTTTCTACTGCAATCAGAGTTCCTCCTCCGCGAACCCATTTGCTCAATTGTTCAGAGACGGCAGGCGGCAGATAACTGGCGGATGGCAGTATGAGGACATCAAAATCTTCTAATGAGATTTTTCCATTCATCAGGTATTCTTCGGGAAGAAGTTCATAAATGTAGTTTTTAGGATAAAGCGCTCCATGAACGGCGACAAGGGTTTCATCTCTGCTGCAGGCTCCGTTACGGATGGAGCTTGAGGGTTGGAGAAGCAATATGCGGGATTTCGCCATTTCTGTATGTGTCAGCATCCAGTCCGCTTCTTCCATTTTTCGTTTTGCGATTATTAATGAGGGAGCGCAATATCTCAGGATTGTAAAGTCCTGTCGCGGGTCCATCCAATTTCCATTATAAGTCCAGATGTACGCACCGAAAGTATATGCATACCATTTGAGTTGCAAAGTGCGGCCCCAGGCGAAGGTCTGGCTGACGTGCTTGTCAAGTCCCCGCCGTTGGACTTTTTCCTCGCTGATGCGGCCTTTTTCCTGCTGTGCTCCCCAGAAATCCTCTAGGTAGGCCAACGATTTGTCTTTGTGGAGTTTTAAAAGGCTGGCCATATAGATGCCGTTCACCTGCATTGAAGGCGCGAAAGTATGGCATTCTAAGATATCGCATGTCTCAAAAATGCGGGCGCCGTTGACCCATTTGAGGAGATTTGAATGTCTTGCCGCGACGGGGCGGCCGGGATCGTTTGCCTTCAGGGTATCATAAATGTCTTTCATCCAGTCGATCAGGGAAGCTTCACGAAATGCTTCAAAATCTGCATAGATGGGAGTAATTTCCTTGTATTTCTGTTTTTCTCCTCCTTTTACCCAACGGTCTTCGGGCTGCTGTATTTCATCGAAAGTGCGATAACTGCTTTGCCATGCCGCATTCAGCTTCTCAATAGTTTCATATTTCTTTTTCAGGTACATGCGGAACGAATCGGCGGCATGGATGCCGTATCCGAGTTTGCGCCAGCCTTTTGGCGTATCCATTACGTTATGAATTTCTGCGGCATGTTCGTAAAATGGCATATCCACGAGGGGAATGTTTTTGCATGTTGAGGCGAGCGAGGCGATATTGAGTTTCATTAATGCCCGGACATCAGGATGATACCAGTTCAGTTTGGCAGTCTGCCTTTTCTGTTCCGCCTGCGGCACTTGGACAAGACTGTTCTTTATTTCATAACCTTTTGGCATCTCTCCGTCAGATGAATGAAGAATGATTTCAGGATCTGACGCATGTTTACTGTTGAACCATTCGGGGGCGTAGGATGTGCTTGGGCCTCCGTAGGGAAGCATGCAGAAAGACGAATGGCCTTTGTCTTTAAAATCGTTGACGGTTTTTGTTATATTTGAAAAATCCCATTCATTTTCTTTGCCTGCTGCCGGAACAGCTGTCATCAGTGAATTTGTCTGTAATTCAAATTCGTTTTCCTGAGGATGTTTTTCATCTCCGGGGAATGGGTTGGAACCCCAGACGCCGACGAGAATGCGATTCGCCTTTCCGCTCGCTTGGAACGGTGGAATGCTTCGCGGCTGCCGTCCCCATTTTTGAGGCATTGCCCAGCCGGCTTTTTTCATTGTCTCGCTGTGCAGGGCTTGTTCAGTTTTGTCCAGCTTTGTTTCGAAAGCTTCGGCAATCGTTTCTGTTTTTCCGCAGGCTTTGGTAAAAGGCGCGCCGTTAAAACGGGCGCTGTCTCTGAATTCCCTGAACAGTTTGCCGTAAGCGAGCCATGTTTCATTCAAGGATTCTTCCAGAATATTGAAATTTTTCCTAAGTTCCTCGGAAGGAGTTATTCCGAGATGGAAACTGATTCGTTCAATATCGAGCAGGCGTTTTTCCGCGAATGATGTTTTCATCAGAAGCATATTGTATTGCTGGGCTGCTTCAGTAATGGGCGTGTCCTTATAAAAGTTATTTTTTTTCAGGCGTTTGGCGATATCTGCGATATCCATGCCGCTGATGTCATATTTCCAAACAGCCGCAGCGCTTTCTACAGTGGACATTTGTTTCATGTCTTCCGCTATGCCTTCCGGGGCGCGCGCATAATCATAAATTTTTATCTCATCCATGAAGCCGTCGAAACCGCAGGAGTCTTCTGCTGTCAATACGCCGAGAAACATAGTGGAACCGCCTTTCGAGACAGCTTGTCCTGCCGTGCCGTTGCCAGCTTCGACTCCATCCACATAAACTTTGAAAGTTTTTCCGTCATAAGTTCCGGCCGCATGGTGCCAGACGTCGCGCGTAAGAGGATTTTTAGCTGGAACCGAAGACGCTCCCTGAAATGTTCCTTTTATACCGGAGTCAAACAGAAAGGACAATGTTTCGCCTTTAACCTCGAAACGGAAACCCGCTTTCCGGCTGCCTGATGCGTTTGACATGATTATGTCAGGGGCGGATGCAGTGTTATTTTTCGGGAGCTTTATCCATGCCTCGACTGTCAGTCCCTTTGAAAAATCATATTTGTCCATGTTAGGGATCATTACGCAGGCGCCTTTGTCGCTGGAGGACTGTTCTTTTTCCGTAAACAGCAAGCCCAACCCATATTTTCCTTCGGTTCTTTTGGGATAAGCGCCGTTCAACTGTAATTTTCCGCTGTTCCCTGAGCCGCTGAAATCCATGACATGGACCCGCTCATCTTCATTGAAACCGTCGCCTTCATCAAAGCGCAGATAGCAGATAGGACCTTTGTCTCCGGCCAGACTAGTTATGGTAATGACAGATAAAAACCATATGCAGAGAGTTTTCAGCGCGTTGTATTTTTGTACATGGAATCCCATGAAATTAAAAATCATGTTCATAGTTCAGTTCTCTTTATTTATTTTAGATGTTGATTTTTCATACAATCAGAATCCACGTACAAGTATAGACGCGTCCACCAAGCCTATTTTTTCTCTTGTCATGGAAGAAACGTGCATGTCGCCGAAAAGAAAATTAGCTGTTTTACTAGGATGATTTGACCTTATATTGAAACCGCCGTAGGTCGTATTGCTGGAAAGATAAGGATAGCTTACCGAGTAGGCATTACCATTGCCATTATCCGTAACCAGTATTACTTCACTTGGCTGTTTCATCATTTTCATTGAATGGTTTGGGCAGGGATATGTCGTACTGAGTGATCCGAAAAACCATGTATTTGCCGTATAGTCGGCATAGAAAAAACTGTTATCCGAAATTGTTTGGACCGGGCAGAGGATGTTTCTTTTATTATAGCTGTTTTTATTATTAAGGCAACCGATTTTAACTCCATAGTCGAGTTGAGAGTATGGACCAAGTTTCCCCAGTAATTCATACCAGCCGCGATTTGAATAGGAACCATTCCAATAGGCGACGTATGGGGTTGCAATATACATTACAGAGTCATTGAAGTCCGTTGAATAATTAAGGATACCTGTACCGATTTGCTTAAGATTGTTTTTGCATAGGAGTGAATATCCCTGTTCCTTTGCCTGTCTGAGGGCCGGGAGCAGCATTCCGGCCAATATCGCTATAATAGATATTACAATGAGGAGTTCTATTAATGTGAATTTCTTAACATTAATCATGATTTGAAATCCTTTCTTAAAAGTTCGACTGGAAGAACGATGTTTACTCTGTTTGTTTTGCCGTTAATCATTTTTTTCAAGCTTTCCACGCTGTGCTTTCCGAGTTCGTACTCGGGTTTTCTGATTTCATGTATCGAATTTCGCAGTGGAGTGCTTTCAAACGTTGCCGAGCAAAGCGCTATTTCCACGTCTTCAGGGACGGCGAGCTTTTTTTTATGCAGCACGGGATAAACTGAATTGACAAAGAAAAGTTCACTGATGCATACGACGGCCGTTGGTTTCAAACGGGTGAATTCGTGCTCGAAAATCCTGCTTACATCATCGAAGAAGGATGCTTTGGATTCAAATTCATCAACGTTGATAATCAGGGAGTCTGCTTTAGATATTTTATGTTTCTGCAATGCTTTTTCAAATCCGGTTTTGCTGCAGGATGAAATAGGTATCCATGGCGCAGTCCCGACAAACATGATTTTTTTGTGGCCTCTACCGAGTAGGTAATCGGTCGCGAGAAACGATGCTTGAGTGAAATCCGAACTGACATAGCTGTAGTGTGAATTCTTCATAGCGCGGTCTATGAGAAGTACCGGATAGCCGCGCTGCCTTAATTCTTCGTATATAGGATAATCAACAGGGTATGGACGTATTCCTATTATGCCGTCGATTTCATGTTTTTGTATATTCTGGAGAGTTTCATTCATGTTTTCGTCGGTGATGAATATATGCAGTCCGCTTTCGTCTCCTTTTATCTGATCCAGAATACCGGCCATGATATTACTGATTAAAATGAAAGATTCATCTTTTGATATGCCGAGAAAAATGTTGAGTGCCTTTTTGACTTTTTTAATTTTGCAGATGAAAGCCCCTTTGCCTTTTTGTCTTCGTATCAAACCTTCATGTTCAAGCTCATCAAGCGCCCGCCTGACTGTAACTCTGGAAGCTTTCATATATGAACACAAATCATTTTCAGAAGGGAGAGCATCCTGATCTTTTCCAGCATTAATCAGGTTTATTAGGTAATCTTTGACTTCTATGTATTTTAATACCATAATACAATACATTATAATATAAGTTTGCGCCGAGTCAATAGTGGTTCTCAAAATTTTATGTTTTTTTACTTTTACTTTTCCAGTAATCGCTATAGATGACAGAAATACTGCTTTAATGCGAAAATCAGGCAGTTTTTTCCAGCGCCGGCTCATCAGAGGGGAAGAGCAGTTTTGTTAAATCGGCGTTCGGCTCTGAAGTAAGCATGTTCAGGGCTTTTTCAAGAAATTCGGCAGGATCCCCCAGGATCAGAAGTTTTCATTCTGTGGCTGTTAAAGCCATGCCCAAAGGTTTTCCCTCTGTAATCGGCCCTCATCGGCTTGTAAAATATGTTCATTTTCTGTTGCGGGAATTTTATCCCCGTCACGACAAGCTTTGCCGCATCGAAGGCGAATTGCTTCTTGAACATTTGGCCGGGGACAAGGATGCGCTGACTCAGCTTGCCGCGCGTGATGGCAAAGTCGAGGCGTTTCTGGCATCCTGCTGGAAATCATGACTCGCAAAAAAACAGGTTGTTCTTTACTTGAATTTTTCAGGCTTTCCTTTGCCTCTGAGGAGCGATGAGGGGTTTTCGTCGATGTCGTTGACCAGTTCTGTCAGGGCTTCGAGCGTCGCGTCAAATCTCGCGAGGCTTGTTATAGCCCTGAGCTTCAAGTCTTCAAGTAAATCGACTCTTTTTTCGGCTTTCACTGCCAGGTCTTTGACTGAATTAAGGGTTCCTGAGAATTCATTGGCAAGTTGTGTCAGTTTCTTTTGAGGCAATGATTTATTGATATTTTTTGCGCAGGTTTCTGCTTCAGTGCTTATTTTGTCGAGGTTTTCGAGGAGATTGTTGAATTGAGGGCTGTTGAGTTTGGCGTCAATAGAATCAAGGGTGAGAATAAATTTGTCCTTGAATTCCGCGAAGTTGAATTGGGCGATTTCCTCCGCGATTTTGCTGACGTTTTCTATTACCGCTGAAATGTGAGAGGGCCTTGACGGTATATAAACATAGTCCTTGTCAACTCTGACTTGAAGCGGGGCCGGGGGGGCTGAAGTCCAGTCCAGTTCCACAAACGCGCCGCCGGTAAGACCAGCGGACTGGATGGAGCATCTGACGCCTTTTACTTTCATATTCATAAAATAAGAGTTGAGAGAACTGGAACTGCATTTTACTATTTCCTCCGCCTCTGTAAGTACGTTGTCCATGGAAGATGATGAAACCACCATATAGACGTCAACATATTCATCGATGTTTCTCAATGCTATCCTTGTTACTCTCCCCAAAGAGACGCCTTTATATTTGACCGGAGAGCCTATTTTGAGACCTTCGACAGAATCCTTGAATACAGTCATTATTTCAAGTTTCGGTTCGAAAAGTTCGGAAAGTCCGACAAGGAGAAAGCTCGCGATAATGAGGGCTAAGGCGGCGGTGATGAAAATACCGAGTTTGTATTTATTTGCTTGTGTCATAATTTTTATCAATGCTCCGTTAGATTTGTTATGGGTAAATCATGGTGAAAATAGCGGTGATAAGAGCGTCCGCGATAATAATAACGAATACAGCGCTGACGACAGCCGATGTGGATGCTCTGCCTACTCCCTGTGCGTCGTTTTTGGCTTCAAATCCCCTCATGCAGCCTATGGATGAAATAATAATCGCGAAAACAATGCTTTTTACAAAGCCCTGGGTAAGTCCGCTGGGGGTTATCACTTCAAGGGTCCTGTAATATGATTCAGGGATGGAAATTTCAAGTTGATAGTAAGTTATGGTCATGCCGCCGATGATTCCGGCGATGTCGGCGAAAATGGTCAGAAGAGGGAGAATCACAATAAGAGAAAGGACTTTCGGTACTATTATAAAACGGCTTGGTACAAAACCCATCGTTATCATGGCGTCTATTTCTTCGGATACTTTCATTGTGCCTATTTCGGCGGCAAAAGCCGAACCGGAGCGTCCGGCCACTATTATCGCCACTACGAGAGGACCGAGTTCCTTAACTATGGTTACGCCGACCAGGTCGACTACAAAGGCATCCGCGCCGAATCTTTTAAGCTGTACTATGGCTTGAAACGCCAGAATTACCCCGATGAGAAAACCAAGGAGGCTGATGATGGGGAAAGCATCGCTTCCGCAGATATCCATGTAGTAGAATGTATCACGCCATTTGATTTTTCTGGGATTCCGGGCCGCGCTCCATAGAGCGGACCCCAGTTCGCCAAAGAACGCCGCCATCCCGCGGCAGTCCGTGAAGAATTTATATCCCCCGTCGCCCATTGCCTGAAAAAGATTTCTTGACGCCTGCTCAGCCATAAGAATATCTGCTTATTTATCCTGTTTTAAATTCTCGAGATCGCTTTTAATCCTGTCCGTGAAGAGGGATACAGTTTGAAGCATGGCGGCGACGAGCGCGGAAGGGGCCGTGTCATTGAACTTCTGGTGGAATGTGCAGAAATTTTTAAGGATGGTCTTCTGAGGTTCCTGCGTTTTTATCTGGTATTCCACGGAAAAGCAGGTTTCCATTTTGTCCATGTCAAATTCAAAGGAGTTTATGCTGCCTGTCAATATGTAAGAAGTGGATTTTTTGTTTTCTTCCAAGTGTCCGGCGAAAGCGGAAGTCAAATAGCGTGTCAGCATGGTTTCCGGGCTAAGGGACCACTTGTTGTCGTCGTCCATTGAGATTTTATATTTACCGTAACGGTAAAGCATTTTCAGCCCGGCCGGCGAATTGTTTATAAAAGGATAAACATCCACGCTAATATTTTGGGGACAGATTGGTTTTGCTTCGCCGATATCAAAATAGGATACGGGGCGGTATTCTACTGGCGGCAGAATGCTGCAGCCGCAGATGAATTGGAAAAAGATTAACGGCAGGAGTAGAAAGCGATACCTGGAAAATGTAATTATAGGGCCCATTGTTCAAGTCCTTCATATTTTATAAGCTGTTTTTAAGCTGAGAAAAGATATTCTTTTTTGCGACAAATACAAATATTGAATAAAAAAATCCAAGCAAAGGAAAGCGCGGCGCGGCGTGGAAAAGAAATAAACGTCTTGTAAATGAGGGATACAATGTTAGATTTCTGTTTTGATTCCTTATGATAAACGGGGGATTTCAGGCAGAAAATAATGAATGAAGAAGAAAAACACAGCATTCTTTCGAAGATAAATTCACCTGCCGATTTGCGCGGAATGTCTGTAGCTGAACTTGAAGAATTGGCTTCCGAAATACGCTCAAGAATTATAGAGGTTGTTTCTGTTAACGGAGGTCATTTGGCTTCAAGTCTGGGGGTTGTGGAGCTTACAATAGCATTGCATTACGTATATAATACGCCGCACGACAAGCTTGTCTGGGATGTCGGGCATCAGGGTTATGTGCATAAGCTTCTCACCGGAAGGCAGGAGGCGTTTTCGACTTTGCGCCGGTACGAAGGATGTCTCGGTTTTCTTTCGCGGGCGGAGTCTGAATATGACTGTTTCGGGGCTGGACATGCGGGCACTGCGATTTCGGCGGCGCTTGGTATGGCTGCTGCGCGGGACAGAAAAGGCGGAAACGAAAAAATCCTTGCCGTCGTGGGAGATGGTTCTCTGAATTGCGGTATTTCACTTGAAGGCCTCAATAACGTATCTGAAACCACCAGGGATTTCATTATAATTCTCAATGACAACAAAATGTCGATATCACAGAATGTGGGTGCCATACCCAAATACTTGAACCGCCTGATTTCAGGAAAGAGTTACAACCGTTTCAAGGCCTTGGGCAAGATGATGTTGAGAAAAATTCCAGGAGGCGAGGAAATTCACAGAAAAATCTCCAGAATAGAAGAAGCCACAAAAAGCCTTTTCGTTCCGGGTGTTTTTTTTGAGGAACTGGGTCTCCGGTACATAGGCCCCATACCTGGAAACGATATAAAAGAGCTTATAATGACACTGGAAGGCGTAAAAGATTTTAACAGACCGGTGATAGTGCATGTAATGACGGAAAAAGGATGTGGTTACAGTCCTGCCGAGGCATCTCCGGAATCTTTTCATGGTCTTCCCGGCTTTGATCCGGATACAGGCAAAGTTAACGGAACGGGTGGAGACGGCTGGAGTTTTTCCGCCGCGTTTGGCGATGCTGTATGTGAACTGGCTGGAGAGCATGAAGACATTGCGGTCATAACAGCGGCTATGACGGCCGGGACAGGATTGAAAAAGTTTTCAGAGGAATATCCGGAGCGGTTTTATGATGTCGGAATAGCTGAAGAACACGCTGTGGTTTTTGCCGCCGGTATGGCGGCTGCCGGATTGCGGCCGCTTGTGGCTATATATTCGACATTCCTGCAACGCGCCCTGGACTGTGTTTTTCATGATATATGCCTGCAGGGCCTGCCTGTCATTATCTGCACGGACAGGGCCGGGATAGTCGAGGACGGGCCCACACATCACGGAATACATGACCTGGCTTTTCTGCGGAATATGCCCAATCTGGATATTATCGCGCCCAAAAACGGGGCGGAACTGAGGGCTATGCTCTTTGCGGCTTACGCGAGAAATAAACCTGTTCTCATCAGATATCCGAAGGGCGATGCCGTCAAGGAGGATGCTGAAAATTCTGAAATTTCATGGGGCAGGGCGGAGGCATTCGGAAAAGGCGGAGACCTTTCTATATGGGCTATTGGGAAAGAATTTTATACGGCGAAAAAAGTGGCGGAGATACTCAAGGCGGAGCATAAGATTGAGGTGACGCTGGTGAATGTCAGATTTCTGAAACCCTTTGACGCCGAGCTTTTGAAGGAGCATGCCTTGACGATGAGGATAATTACGTTGGAGGATTGCCAGATACAAGGCGGTCTGGGCAGTGTTGTTGATGAAACGCTTGTGAATGTATCCCATAAAGGTGTAATGCATTTGGGCTGGGGACTGAACATAGTGCCTTATGGCGATACATGCAGGATACGTGAAGAGTACGGGCTTACCCCGGAAGCAATCGCTGAAAAATGCGCGGGATGGATGTCTCAGGATAAAAGTGCCTGATGGTATTTGCTTCTGGTTTCGATAAGCAGTGAATTGTCAATTCCGAATTTGCGCATAATTTCATCGGGGACTGTTTTCATCAGAACATTATCCGGAAGATTTTCGACGGCTATGAGTTCCGCAAGGAATATGATGAAGCCTTCAAAACAGAAATCGTTTTCCAGCAAAGGCGTATGATGCCTCCTTACACCTCTGGTAATTTTATCAGGGAACTGCCATTTTGAGCATATCTTCATGCCGAGTATAGCATGGTCGATGCCGTAGAGTTCATTTTCATCAAGTACGAATTTATGAATATCCTCCCATGAAACCCCGAAAAGCTCTCTTGAATAGTGTTGTTTGTTTGTCACCAGTGTGATGACAAGACGGCCGATGTCGTGAAGCAGGGAGGTTACCGAGAGCACTTCCTGATCATGGGCACTGAGTTTAAGCATTTTGCAGATGAAAGAGACGGCGAAAGATATCTGCCTTGAGTGGCGCAGGTATTCGTTAAGGTTTCCAATGGACGAAAAATACTGCTTTACTATTTTTTCGGAACAGGCCGCCGAGATGAAATCAACCAGTGAATGCATGCCGAAATAACGCACGGCCTCATCGACGGTATCGACATTATGGCCTATTCCGTAACGGGCCGAATTCGCTATTCTGAGCAAGTCCGCGCAGATGCTGGGGTCTTCCTTCAGGATAGGGACCAGATGAGTATAATTCATATTGGGGTCGGAAACAGCGCGCCTTATCTTTAATATGTTGGACGGCATGGGCGGAAGCAGTTCGATGCTTCCGACAAGTTTTTCGGTAATACTTCCATTAGAGTCCATAATTGTATCTCAGTAAATCTTTTCAAGCCTGAAAAGATATACATTTCCTACGCGAGTTTTGGCGATTTCAAGAAAGACAATGTCTTTTTCAGGGGTCATTGCCTGACATTTTATGTTGAAGAGATTGCTTCTGTCCATTGATACTCTTTCAATTATATAGCCTTCGGCATTGAGTTTGTCTATTTTGTCTTTTACGTTCTTCTTGAAAGAGGGGGGGATGCCTTCAAGCCATTTTCCGTCAATTCCCTGCAAGCCCTTCAGCCTTATGGTATCGGTTATGTAACGGACGTAGTCGGATATTTTTTCCATGTCGTCATCCTTGAGATTTACGGGAACGAGAATATCCTCATAGGAGGGAGTTTGTGCCCGGAATATGAAATAATAGTCGATGTAAATACAGAGAGCGATTATAATAAGCATGGAGGATTTGATAGCTATTGACTTGGGCGTGAAAAATTTTTTTCTTTTGTTTATGCTGAAAATGGAAGTTTTTGAAATTTCAATATCGTTATGGTGCTTTTTCATTTTTGAGGACCAGCCTTTAAGGTCTTTGTTTGTTTCAGTTGTCATTTTTATAAAAACCTCAAAATGTTATTATTCCGGATCAAAGAGCGTATTGTCTTTGGGGCCGAAGAAGCCTATATAGCTTTTGCCCCAGTCATCTTTGCTGAAAGTCATTTTTTCCCGTGAAACGTGTCCGTCAACCCATGAGACATTAGCATGTCCGCCATGCCTGAAATGTATTGTCGGTTCGGGAGTACCCCATTCGGGTGTGCCTTTGTTGAATATAAAATAGGATTTGCAGAATCCGGCTTCGGCGAAAGTGCCGTTTATATATACGTTGCCGGAAGCGTCTATTTTTGTCGCGGTGTCCGTAAACATTACGGTTTTTTCGGGTTCTTTTATTTTCTTCTTTGAGACTCCGGAGCTTTGGCACTGTTTTTCCCAGAAGTCGTATTGTGAATAATAGCGCTGTGAACCGATATTTTCGTTGTAACCGTATCCGAAACCGCCTTTTTCATAGACTGGCATATTTTTTTTCAGAAGCTTTGCAAGAGAAGGGCAGGTTTTAATTCTCTTATCTTCGCCGAGATACTTGTAGAGCGGGCTGTCTGAAAAGTCGAAGTCCGGTTCGCCGCCCCTGTTTTCCTTCTGTCCGAACCAGCGGTAATTTTCACTTATAGCTGCCGGAGCAAAACATTTCTGTTCGTCGTTATATGCGGAATTTGCGGCGGTGAGCCTTTTCAGTGTTTCAGCGCACTGCACGGTTTTCATTGCCGAACGGGCGCGAAAGAGAAATGGAAACAGTATTATTGACAACACACAGAGGATTGTTATTATAAGCAGAAACTCATTCAGGGTGAAAAAACTTTTCCGCACGAAAAAAAAAGCGGCTTCCCGGTTCAGAGCAGATTCATCCATTTTTCTTTTTGTTGAAAGCACCTCAAATCCCCCTGATGATTAACATTATAAAGGAATATACCTCTTCAGACGCCTTTTTCAAATTCATCGGGCGTAAGGAAATTATAATAATTAAAAAGGCCTGCCGCTGTTTGCAATCCATGAGGGGGATTATAAGTTATATTTTCTAAATAATTACAAATGGTGATATGATGAAAAAAACAGGTATTGTCTTCTTATTGCTGTGTGCGATATTCGCTATCGCTTTTTCGACTTTTGCTCTTTCTAATTCGGAAAAGCTTGAAGAGTTGAGGGCCGGCAGGAAAAAACTGCTTGCCGAAATATACAAACTCAGAGTGAAACTCATACAGGAAGACCCGGACATAAAAGCCCTCCACAAAAAAATTATGGCGCTGCACCGTGAGCTTGCCGTGAAAATAGACAATAAGGAAGAAATGAAAGAGCTTCTCCGAAAAAACAAAATGATAGACGCGGAAATCAACAAACTGGCAGAGGGAAAAGATAATAAGCAATGATAAATAATATCCTTGTTACAGGCGGGGCCGGATTTATCGGCGCGAATTTTATAAGAATGCTCCTGAACGAGTGTCCGGGGCTGAATGTGGTGAACCTTGATTTACTCACTTACGCCGGGAATCTCTCAAGCCTTTCCGACTGTGCCGGAAAGCCTGGTTACGTCTTTGTTCACGGCGATATAAAGGATTACAATACGGTTTCAGGAACGATAAAAAAATACGGGATTGAGGGCGTAATCAATTTTGCGGCTGAGAGCCATGTGGACAGGTCGATCAGCGGCCCGGGAATTTTTATCGAAACCAATGTTACGGGGACATTAAATCTCCTTCAGTGCGCGAAAGAATGTAAAATAAAGAGATTTATGCAGATATCCACCGACGAGGTTTACGGTTCCCTCGGCAGCGAAGGAATGTTTACTGAAGCAAGTCTGATAAAACCGAATTCACCTTACAGCGCCAGCAAGGCGGCGGCGGACCATCTTGTTCATGCGTTTCATCATACTTTCGGAATGGATACTGTTATTACAAGGTGTTCCAACAATTACGGGCCTTACCAGTTTCCCGAGAAGATGATACCTCTCTGCATAAATAACGCCCGGCATGACAAGCCCATACCGGTTTACGGGGATGGGCTCCAGATAAGGGACTGGCTTTATGTGTATGACCACTGTTCCGCGATATGGGCGGTTTTCCGCAAGGCTTCCGCCGGAGAAGTTTTCAATGTAGGCGGATGCAATGAGAAAAGCAACCTTGAGCTTGTAAAAAGCATCCTGAAAATACTCGGAAAACCCGAAAGCCTCATAAGCTTTGTCAAGGACAGGCCCGGACATGACAGGCGTTATGCGATAGACGCTTCAAGAATCATGAAAACTTTTGACTGGAAACCGTCGGTTACTTTTGAAGAGGGAATTGAAAAAACTGTCAAATGGTATCTTGCCAATCAGGATTGGCTGGACATGGTAACTTCCGGGGATTACAGAAAATATTACGAGCAAATGTACTCGGGGCGAAGCCCCCTTTGATATTCTTCGCTCAACTTCGCTTGCGAAGGTAATGAAGAATGAAGGGCTGGAAAGTGTGGGAATAGAAATTAGTTTTATGACAGAGGGATTTAAAGGGAAGCTTCCCTTTCCACCATTCTGCGTTTCGCGTTTTCACATTCCGCATTAATAAAATAGGGAGATGTCGATGAAATCGAGTCTGGAAAAAATGGTTAGCGGGGCTGTCGTAAGAATACATGGCCGGCTTGACGCGGATGCCGCCATGGATTTTGAACGGGCACTCGCGGATGCTATTGAGACCGACCTGCCGCGCATTATCGTGGATATGGCGGATGTCGATTATATATGCAGCGCCTGTCTGCGCGTAATTGTCAAAATAACCAAGCTTGTCCAGTCGAAGGACAACTTCATAGAGCTTATACGGACACAGCACGAAGTGAAAAAAGTTCTCATGGTTGTCGGGTTCGACGAACTTCTGCCGCTCGGCGAAGGCTCAATGCAGATTATAGATGTCCTCAAACAGACAAACCATTTCAACGCGCAGGCAATGCGCAACGCCCGTTTTTTCCTGATGGACCTTTTCAATACTTTCGGCATAGAAAACGATGCGGGAGAGCGTATTATTCAGGAAATTTTCAACGTTTTCAGCAAAGAATCCAGCGCTAAAAATATAGAGGAACAACTCAAGGAAATCCTCGTCGAACTGAATCTGGGAAAACTCATATCCGAGACATTGAAGGAAAGATCTTCTAAAATTTATAAACAGATATCTCCATACATAGATGAAACAGGGAGTATTATTGATGTCGGTTGCGGTGACGGGCGGATAGCCCAGGCTTTCGCCGGCGGAGACCGCAAAGTACAGCTCATTGATACCATTGACTATAATATGGTGCAATTGCCTTTTCAGCGTTACGATGGGGTGCATATTCCATTTCCAGATAAGTCATTCGACTATTCTTTTGCTGTAACGGTGCTTCATCATTGCGATCAGCCTCTTGAGGTGCTGAAGGAAATGAAGAGGGTTACGCGCAAAAGGCTCATTATAATCGAATCGGTTTATCTGAATGAGGCTCAACGTCGTTTCAATATGTTTTTCGACTGGTTTTACAACAGAGTGCTTCACGATGATGTGAATGTGCCGTATAACTTCAATTCACCGGAAGGCTGGGAGCATATATTCCGTGAGGACGGCCTGAATGTCGCGGCGAGCGTTGACATCGGCCTTGACCAGGTAACTGTCCCCGAATATCACTGGCTTTACGTCCTTGAACCCGCCCAGTAAACTTCAGGCTTCAGGAAGAAGTTTTTTTCGCAAGCGGAACTGAGCGAAAACAATAAAAGCCACTTCGTGGCAAAAAAACAGCCGCATTTTTCAATGCGGCTGAAAGACGGTATTTCTTTGCGAAACACCGGTTTTTTAGGGGGGGGAAGTTATTTGATTATCCACTCCGGTTCCATCAGGGGGCCATAACCCCAGTCACGTACTCCATTTTCTATTGTTCCGGGAAGCGGGAAAATAAACGTTCCGGCTTCAAGCGCGCCCGCTGTTTCGCGAAGAATAAAGAAGCCTGCACCTTTAAGAAATCCATAAGACATTGCCTGCGGCATGCCCTCTTTTCTGGCTGTCTCGCCCATATTTTTAGGTATTTCAAGGAAGCCGAAGGCCGCGCAGAAAAGGCCTCTTCCGAGTTTTTTGACCGGGTTCTGGCTGTCGGGACTACGGACAATTGTTATCGGGGCAGGTCTTGTGATTATGACCTGCTGTTGAGCCGGATAAACAGTTGTTGTTGTTGTCGTTGAGGACGGAGGACTTGTTGGCGGAGGTGCGGCGACGGGCGGAGCAGGGGGAAGAGGGGCCGTCGGGTCATTTACAACCATATAAGCCCCGTTCGGGTCCATTGTGTAATAGGTATGACTGTAATAGTAATATGTTCCTCCGTTTACAGTAACTATCATGTTTCCTTCAGGCAGAACCGGCACCACGGCGCCATGCGGAGGAGCTACCAGGACATATCCGTCCGAACCCCTCTGATAAAAGAGACCTGCCGCATAGAAGAACGTTGTTCCGTTAACAATTACAGGCAGGCAGTCACCCGGGCCGCCGCTGTGCCCGGGCGCCGGAGGGGGCGTTGTTTTTTTCTGCAAAACTCCTCCGCCGGGGCCTTGTCCCATTGGCGTTTCCGCCGACAGAGGAAGAACATATAGAAAGGAAAAACTCAGCAAAATTACAGAGGATAAAAATTTAAACATAGAATTTTCCTGTATTGTATTACTGTTTCACGTAGCGCGCTTTTAACTGGGCTTCAGTAGGATGATCGGAATAGAATTCACCCTGAGGGCCGAGAAAGCCGTTTTCCAGTTTTTTTAGTCTTACTACAGTGTAACTTCCGTTGCCGTTGGGAATATGTACATCATAAGTGTTATTTTGCTGGACAGGCGCAGGGGTCGCGACAGGCGCGGTCTGAGTCACCGTCTGTACCGGCTGCTGAACTTGCTGTACCTGTTGAACTACGGGAGCACTCTGAACGGTTACAACGGGTGTTGGCTGTACTACTGTGACAGGCGGATTGACTACCACATAACCGTTTGCCGACATATTATAATATATGGAATTATAGTAATAATAGGTAACCCCGTTTATGACGCAGATGCTGTAACCTGTCGGAAGCGCCGGAACTATCGCTCCGTAAGGCGGCGTTACAACTACATAATCACCTGCGACACATTGATAAAAAAGCCCTGCCGAATAAAGCAGGCTCAGGCCGCCGCAAATCACGGGCACATATGGAAAACCCGGGCGCGGGCCATACCAATGATTTGGGCCGGGCCCATACCAGCGGTTCGGGCTGTGGCCGTCCCAATGATTTGGACGTGGGGCCGGAGCGGGGCCGGGGCCGCCTCCGGGACGGGCGAATATCATAGTTGACTGTGACAGAATAAGTCCACTCAAAAGCGTGATTGAAATCTTCTTAAACATAAAAAAACTCCTTTTAAAAGACATTTCCCTACAAAATGAGTTACAGAGAGGATAATCAATCTTAACGAAGACGCCAATTTCAAAAGCAGCCGGCTCTTGTTATGTCAAAAAACGGTTACAGTTTCTTTCAGCTGAAAAGGTACTGAAACCGAATTTTCACAAATTACATTTCTATCTTGGCCTTTTCCCTCAGATTACCTTAAATATCAGTACCATAGCACTGCCCCGTTATATTCCGGAGTGTCTCGGATATTGATATTTTCCAATCTGCAAATAAGTTCACATTGCTGTATATAGTCGCATGGAAGTGGGAAAAAGTTACACAACTCCTGAAAGAAAGCCAATTCCGCCGATAATGATGTGGACGCAAGGTGAAGCCGTGGAGTTTTAACAGAATTTTTTCGGACATCCATCTTTCACCGTAGGTGAGGTAACATAAATACTGCAATCCTAAATACAAAAAAACATGGCTTCCATAAAAATCGTTATTTTATTTTTTGACAAAATCTTTATTTCAACTGTTTCCGTCTTGATTTTTTGTTGAAAAAGAATATGATTGTTTCTGTGGCGGAAAGTGGTATTTTTATGTCTGCTTCCGAAAAAAAAGCCGAAGACGCTTTGTCAGAGCTCAAAAAGCTGGCGGAAAGTCTCGCCGGGCATAAACTTCCCTCATCTCTCTTGTCCGGCAAACTTGATAACGTGAAAAGTCTCCTGAGCAGGATAAATCTTCAGTATTCGGAACTTGTAAATCAAAACATGGAGCTTGCTTCCTCATGTAAAAAATACTCGGACCTTTATGAAGACTTTCCAGGCGGCTACCTTCTGGCGGACGACGAAGACAGAATAATTGAGGTCAACCTGGCCTTCGCTGAATTTCTGGGTTACGGAAAAGCCGCCTTGATGAGACGAAAATTTTCGGGTCTGCTTCATCCTGATGAAAGAGAGCTTTACAAAGACAGTTTCAAATCCTCCGTGAAGAAGATAAAATCCGGACACATGATGATAATGCGCATGTTGAAAGCTGATGATTCATATTTCTACGCGGGACTTCAGGTGAGGCCTGTTGCTAAAAATAAAACTTCTTCCGGCGGGGCCTACAGGATAAGTGTCGCGGACATGACCAGTTGTAAACTGGCGGAGGATACCCTTAGAAAACAGAACGAATTCTACAGAGAGCTTTTCTGGAAAAACAGCGCGGTGAAACTTATCATAAATCCGGATAGCTTTGAAATCATAGAGGCAAATCCTGAAGCATGTGAATTTTACGGTTACAATGAAAAAAGATTGAGAAAGTTGAAATTTAATAATATATGCCGGCTCTCTCAGGCGGAGCTGAAAAAGAAAGTTTCAGAAACGCGGCGCGGAAAGAAAAAAGTGCTGGCCCTTTCCCAGTTCACTTCAAAGGGAGAGGCCAGGCATGTTGAATTATATCTCAGCACGGTAATGCTCAATCACAGAGAAATGCTCTTCTGCATAGTTCATGATACCACGGAGTTCAAGGTGCTTGAAGAACAGCTCAATCAGTATGCTTCCAAGTTGAGAAGCGTCAACGAGGAGCTTACCCAGTATGCCCATGCCGTGGCGCATGACATGCAGTCGCACCTGAGAGCAATTCATAACTATGTGGATTTTCTCCTTGAAGACTTGAAGGGATGCCTTCAGGAAGAACACAAGACTTACCTTGACGGCACGGCAAAAGCGGTGAAGGACGCCGAAGCCATGGTGCGGAACCTCCTCGAAATATCCCGTCTCGATACCCATGAAATTGTAATAGAAAAAATCAGGATGAAAAGTTTCATCATGGATATACTCTCATATTTTGATTTGAAGGAAAATGTGAACATTTCAATTAAGGGCGAATGGCAGGATTTCGAATCCGAGCCGACACTCCTGAAGATGATTTTCAAAAACCTGATAAGCAATGCGCTGAAATTCAACAAATCTACTGTCAAAATTATTGAATTGGGCTGCGGAAAATCAGAAGACGGGCAGAAAATTGAATTTTATGTAAAAGATAACGGCATAGGCATAGATCCGCTTTATCATGAGAGAATATTTAATATTTTCGAGAGAATTTCTCCTGCTGATGAGCAGTACGAAGGAAGCGGTATCGGACTTGCCATAGTTAAAAAACTGGCAAATAAACTTTACGGTTTCGTGCGCGTCAGCTCATCCCCCGGCAAGGGAAGTGTTTTTTATGTCAGCTTTCCAATTAAATTTCAGTTTGACAAAATCTGAAAGTGTGATATATCAATAGGTTAAGAATATAATATTGAAATCTGTCCTGAACGGGATTTTGACAGTGACGCCTATCCCTGAAAGCAGTTATTTCCTGAAGGTTTCTCGAAAATGCAGAACAGTTTGATGGAAAATAGTGATTTGAACGCGGCGGCCCATCGCAGCATTCGCATACTTCTGGTGGAAGATGTGGAGCATGACCGTATTGCCTTCCGAAGGGCGTTCAGGAACAGCAGCATGAATGTCGAAATAACTGAACGCAAAACCGGAATTGACGCGCTTACAGCCTTGAAAGAAGGCCATAAGTTTTTTGATATCGTTGTAAGCGATTACAAGATGCCGGGTATAAACGGGATGGAATTTTATCAGGAAATACTCCGCCGCAAATACAATCTGCCGCTTGTCCTTATGACCGGTTACGGAACTGAAAATCTTGCTATCAAGGCATTCAAGTCAGGAGTTGACGACTACCTTGTGAAGGATACGGCCCAGGGATATCTGAAGCTCCTTCCCGTTCTGATATCGGAAGTCCTTGACAGGCACAGTGAAAAATCAGCGTGCCGGAAGGCCGAAACAGAGCTGGAAAAACACCGCAAACATCTTGAAGAAATGGTTTCTGCCCGTACGCGAGAGCTTCAGGAACTGAATGAAAAACTGAAACGGGAAATCTCCGAACGCAAATACGCTCAGGAACAGCTGAACATCCACAGAGACAGCCTCAAAGAATTGGTAAAGGAACGTACCGGCGAACTGAAAAAGACAAACAGAACGCTCCGCCTTGAAATAAAGGAACGCCGGAAAACACTCGAAGAACTTGATAAACGTTATGAATTTGAGAAGCTTGTCGCTCGGATATCTTCCAGTTTTGTCAATGTCCCTCCTGAAAAACTGGAGGAAACAGTAACGTCTTCATTGAAAAGCATTCTCCGCTTCACCGGGGATGACCGGGCATATATCTTTCTTTTTTCGCAGGAGGCAACTTTTATTGTAAAAACTTATGAGTATTCTGCCAGGAAAGAAGCGGGATACGGCAGTCTTAACGGAGCGAAAAACGCGGATTATCTGTGGATAACAAATAAGCTCAAAGCACTTGAGATCGTACATGTTCCAAATCTGAAAGGACTTCCTCCTGAAGCCGGGAATGAACGGACATTGTGGAATTCTATGGGGATTGTTTCCATGCTGGTAATTCCCATTTTGCATTCAGGTGTTCTTGCCGGGTGTATGGGATTAAACGTTGAAAGCGCTAAACGGACAGGGAAAACATGGCGTGATGAGGATATTTCCCTGCTGAAAATAGCGGGCGAACTCGTGCTGAATACTGTGAAATACAAACATTCCGAACTGCTCATTATGAAGGCACATCAGCAGTTAAGGTCCATTATTGACACTATACCGGGAGCTGTCAATGTGATAGACTTGGAGCATAATATAATAGATGTGAACCTGAACATGTTGAAATACTTTGGCGTCAAGAACAGAAATGACGTCATCGGACGTAAATGTTATACTGCTTACAAGTGTTCCCAGACACCCTGTTCGTTGTGTCCTCTGGCAAATGTGCTGAAAACGGGCGAACCCTCTTCGCGTATGACGACCATGGAAGAGGAAGAAATGCTTGGAGGAAAAACCTTTAAAATCTATATGAGTCCCGTGAAGGATGAAAACGGGGAGATATGGGCTGTCGTTGAATGCATGGTTGATGTTTCTGACTTGAGACGCGTTCAGAAAGCCCTGAAAAAAGCCAAAGACGCTGCCGACAACACCACAAGGATGAAAACAGAGTTCCTCGCCCGGATAACCCACGAGCTTAAAACGCCGATGAACGCGATAATGGGTTTTGCCGGGATACTCCTTGATTCGGATTTGACGGAGGAGCAGAGAAAAAGCCTGAGCATAATCAAATCATGCAGCGTCAATATGCTGGCCCTTATAAACGATCTTCTGGATATTTCCAGAATAGAAGCGGGCAGAGTAAGATTTCTACCGGCCCGTGTCAGCCTCGGTAAAAGCATGGAGGAACTTGTTTCCAGCATGAAGCCTCATGCGGATTTCAAAAAACTGGATTTGTCGCTTGATATTTCCCCGGATATACCCGATAAGCTTATTCTTGACCCTTTGCGCCTGAATCAGATACTGGTCAATTTGACTGGAAACGCCATTAAATTCACTGAAAAAGGGGATGTTCGCGTCAGGGTTAGGCCTCTTGCCCCTGAAACATTTTCCGAGATGAGTTCAGGTTCTAAAGCCGATCTGTCTCTTTCCACCTCCGAAATCACGACCCTTCATTTCTCGGTACGGGACACAGGCATAGGCATTCCAGTATCAATGCAATCTTCGCTTTTTGATGCCGCCTCGCAGATAAGAAGGCCGAACTCCAATTTTCCCGAAGGCTCAGGGCTGGGACTTGTAATATGCAAACAGCTTGTCAATCTCATGTGCGGAGAAATATGGTTCAGGAGCGACAAGGGTAAAGGCAGCACATTCAACTTTACGTTGCCCCTGCTTCACGACAGAAAACCCTCCGCTAAAAAACCGGAACTGCATGTGCTTCTCGCCGGTAATGAGCCCGTATCGCAGTACATGCTTCAGTCGGCCCTTGCTCTGTATGGTCATTTATCCCATACAGTCGGCAGCCCTCAGGAAATAACGCGGTTCATTGGGACAGGTACTTATGACATGCTTATTATCGAAATCAATTCCCAGAAAATTGACTGGATTGAGGCCATCCGCAAAATAAGAACGAAAATGCTTGAAGCCGGTAAATCTGTGCCTCTGATTGCGCTGATGCCTTTTATTCCCACGGCGGAAAAGAACTTCATTGACGCAGGGGCCACCGCCTGCCTCTTCAAGCCTTTCACTCTGAAAGCGTTTGACGAGGTCTTGAAAAAGTTTTCAGCACAGGCGTGATATATTAAACCCTAACTCCGCTGGATTTACGTAATATGCAGGCCGAATTTTCCAAGCGTCTTGGCGACTTTCTTAGTTATTTCACAGGTAAGCCAATCG
>Ga0154588_1011_pt1 | contig 46509 bp, 33 predicted proteins | sample RifGroF2_FD_116017 | JGI IMG/M metagenome (GOLD analysis project Ga0154588, IMG submission 116017) | Lentisphaerae bacterium GWF2_44_16
AAAATTATCCCTTTCAGGGTCATCTTTAAAGCCACCCTTTATAGGGGTGGTTGTTTACTTTCAAGGCACTCTGATTCGTAAAATGTCAGATTTTCTGTCAAAGTTCGAATTTTCAAATGAAATTTTACGCCTCAAATTCTGCGTCAACTGCCCGTCAAATCTCCGGACTGAATATTTGGATAGGCCGATTTATCTGTAACTTTATGTCTCCCTGCACTTACTCAATACTGGCAAACATATTTTTATATTCATCATTTTTTATAAGCTCGTCATGCGTACCGCAAAGTGGTGTTTTCCCTTCCATCATGAAGAGTACCTTGTCGGCAGATTTTACCGTATTAAGCCTATGCGCTATAGTAAAGAGAGTTTTACCCTTTACAGCCTCAGGCAGTATAGAATATATGGAATGTTCAGTTACATTATCCAGAGCTGAAGTCGGTTCATCCATTATCAGAATATCGGGTGATCTCACAATTGCCCTGGCTATTGAGATGCGCTGCTTCTGGCCCTCTGAAAGGTTAGTCCCTTCCTCTTCCAACAAAGTATTATATTTTCCAGGAAGAGATTCTATGTGCTCATGTATATCAGCAATTTTACAAGCTTTAACAACCTCATCAAATGAGGCGTTCTCATTGCCGAACTTTAGATTATCAATTATTGTACCCGAAAAAAGTTCAGTATGCTGTGATACGAATCCGATGCGTTCTCTTAAAGATCTTATGTTATATTCCGAAGCGTTTCTTCCGTCAAAGTAAACGTTTCCTGACCTGGCGTTGTAGAAACGCATGATCAAGCTCACAAGAGTAGTTTTTCCGACTCCACTTTTGCCTATTATAGCCCAATGTTCTCCGCTATTCACTTTAAACGATACATCCGTCAGAACAGGTTTACCAGGTTCATATTCGAAGTTGATATTTCTGAATTCCACTTCGCCCTTCAGTGATTTTACAGCTTCGCCGCTTTCAACATTGTCTTCCGGTATGGTATTAAAAAGAGCGGACACTCTTTCCAATGCCGCCCGCGTATTTTGAAACTGGTTCGCACTTCGGGCAAGATAATTTGCCGGTCCGTAAACAAACGAAAGATAAGACAAAAAAGCCATCAGAGAACCGACTGTCCATTCGCCCTGAATAATCAGATATGATCCGAATCCGAGAACAAAAAATCTTGCCGACATCGGCATTACCGACATAGCAAAGCTATTAAGGGAGCCTAAAACTGACTGTTCATTGGAAATTTTATTATTTTCCTCCATTACGCTTATGATATCATTTTCAGCCTTCTTCTCTTTAGAAAAGGCTTTTATGAGCGGAATAGAAGAAAAAATCTCCTGAAACATTGAACTGAATCTAGCCCCTCTTTCTCTATTGATATGACTCATTATATAACTTTTCTTCGCAAAGAAAATAGTCGCGAAAAATGGAATCGGCATAGATAATATCACTGGTATGGCCAATCTCCATTCCAGATAAAAGAGAAAACCTATACCTCCAAAGAAGCGGCAGCATTGCAGAACTATCTGAACTATAGTTCCTGAGAAAAGCCAGTTCACTCCGTTCACATCCGAAGTAAGCCTGGACATCAGATAGCCTTTGTGCGTATGGTCAAAAAAAGTTTTAGGCAGGGAAAGAATTTTGTTTATCAATTTCTGCTGAATATCCAGCGTCACCTTCTGATTGAATCTTGCAGCAAAAAATGACTGAACCTGACCTAGCAGAAATGACAGCACTGTAATACCTACAAGCAGGATAATCACAGGAATAAGCATCTTGATATGCTTATTCAGAATGACATTGTCAATCAGATAACGATTTATCAGCGGCAGAGGATAACTGAGAAATGAAGATATAATCAGGAGCCCATAAGAAAGACTGCCCATTTTCCAGTTTTTCATCACTGATGGATAAACATACTTGAGGCTGTCCCGCAGCCTCGCATATTTCCTGTCAGGTGAAATTTGATCCTCTGGCAGTTTAACCGTCAGAGATTTTTTCAGATAGGCCCAAATGTTCTTCATTCAGCTTAAAACACATTCTTGCGATTGATCAAATTTGCTTCCCGGCCGGATTCTTGATTCTGGAAAAAGTCCTGCCTTCTGAGCTTCTTCGCAGTACCATTGCGGCGCAAAAAGGTCTTTGTGCCTGTAATAATTCATCGCCACACAGGCACCAAGACATTTGTCTTTCATAAGACAATCGCCGCAAATACCGTTCAGTTTTGACGGGAGGCCTTTCCTGATATCATTTAAAACCTGATTATTATTCCAGACATCTTCAAGTTTGCATTCTTTCGCATCTCCGAATATGAGTTCAGGTACTGTCGCTCCGATACCGCAGAGAGCATACTTGCCGCTCCCCAGCACCCCGACAATGCCGAATATACCGCATTTGCCGCTCGGATGGGTAGCTATTCTTTTAAGAGGCCTGAAAGCAATAGGATGAGAATATACTACCCTGATTTTGGAGGAAGGGGCCAATGTATTCTCAACCCAGTGCCCGATGTCAATAAGTTCCTGCGTTGACAGAGTCTGACCTGCGTCGTGCATCTGTTCACCTCTTGCAGTAGGAGTAACAAGATTAAACTTCACGGATCTAGCTTTTTCTTTTTCAGCCAGCTTTACTATTCCTTCCATCTGGTTTTTGTTGAGGCTCATCACAGACATAATGATCTGAGGCCGAATCCCGACTTTAACCAGATTTCTTATGCCATTTAGCGCGCCCTCGAAACATCCTGGCACGCCCCTTACCCACTCATGCGTTTTAGAATCTGTACCATCCAGACTTACTGAGACAAAATTTCTTTTGCATTGAACAATTTTCCCTGCTATTTCAGGAGTGCATTCAACACCATTTGTTTCGATGGTCAGATGCAAACCCTGTTCCTTGATATAGTCAAGGATTTTCAGTATATCAGGATGAATAAGAGGCTCTCCCCCGGTAAGTTTGACGCCTGACATTCCAAGTTCTTTGCCCTGTCTGACAATATCTTTGAACAGTTCAAAATCCAAAGACGGCCATTTGGCATCTTTGTTTTGAAACTTAGGGGCAATCCAGCAGTGTCTGCATTTAAGATTGCACCCTTCGGTAAGATAAAAATATATTGTATTCAAATAATAGCCGCACTGAGGTTTCGGTATCTTGTTTTCCATTTTATTTTCAGTCATTATTACACTCTTTCGTTTATGAATTAATTATTTGAAATATCAGATACTAATTAAAATTCTGTTAATCCAATTAATGCCTCGTTTTTTTCAAACTCCCTAGTTTTAATTTATTTTATATTGATCTAATTCTTCAACTTATGCTCGTGTTTTTGATCACCACTTTTAACGCGTGTTCCTTTGCGGCATTACCGAAATACTCTTTTACAATTAGTTCAGTTTATTTGTTTTTGCCATCGATTTACCTGCGCCGCGAAGTGAGTCCGGACAATCCAGCCGATCTGTGTGAATTTCAATAAAAACAAGACATTCCGCTGCGGATGCTTTTGTCAACGCATCTTCGAGCTCCCCTTCCGTACGGACATCAAGCCCCAGTCCTCCTCCGAAAACGTCTACAAGCTTGTGATAGTGCCAGGGTTGAATGTCGTTATAGCTATGATCACAGATAACACGTTCAATAGTATATCCATCATTATTCATAAGAAAGATGACGGGCTTGAGATGGTTCCGGATCATTGTCGAGAGGTCCTGACAGGTAACTTGAAAAGAGCCATCCCCGATGAACAGAACGGTATGCCTGTCCGGCGCAGCAATGGAGGCCCCCAAAGTTGCTCCGACAGTATAGCCGATAGATCCGTAAAAGGTCTGTCCTATGAAAGTCGCGCCTTCCGGCATAAGCATTTCTGATGCGCTGAAAAGCGATACCCCTGTTTCGGCAATGACTAATGAATTATTTTTTATATAATGACTGATACGGTCGAAAAAACGTTTAATGGTAATTGGTTTTGCCGCATCATGCAGATACGGCTCAGTATGACGGTGTACGCAATTATTGAAGGCAGCCTGAATATCAAGCGTTGCGGGGTCTCTTCGTGAAAGTTTTTCTGTCAACCCGAGTATGAAATCATGAAGATTTATGTTCTCGTAATAGTGGTGTTTGATTTTTACAGAGCGGATACTGGCACTTATGGTTTTCGAGTCGTCGAGGTGCGTTGTGAAGCCGCCCGTGTTAAAATCGGTCATCATTTCACCAAGTTGTATGACACAATCTGCGGATTCAACTCTGTTACGTACATAGTCGCGACTCCAGTCTCCCTCGAAAAGACCTATAAATTGAGGATGCTGCTCCGAGAGAACCGTTTTGCCGAGCATCATAGTAGCATAAGGAAAGCCCGTTTTATCGATAAATCCGGCAAACTCCTTTTGTAACTTGAAGCGTATTAACTCCACTCCGCCGATCACCACTGGTTTTTGTGCAATATGCAGCATTTCAAGAGCTTCACGGATCGCCTCCTGAAGCGCATCATGATCACTGGAAACGGGCGGAGGAAAGATGAAAGCGTCAGGCCGTTTACACTTCATTGTCACCACGTCAGAGGGAAGACTGATGTAAACCGGTTGCTGGTGAGAAAGACACGCCGACAATACGCGATCTATTTCAGCCGGGGCTGTCTCGCCGGAAGCAAGCTGTGTTGAGGCAATGGTTATTTTTTCGTACATCCTCAAAGGAATCTGATAATCGCCCAAGGTATGATGCAGGAGCAGTCGTGTGCGGAAATGAATCGTCGTGGGTGCGCCGTTAATCAGGATAACCGGCACTCTTTCGGCGAAAGATCCGGCCACACCGTTGATAGCGCTCAATTCTCCAACTCCAAAGGTTGTTGAAAATGCCCCGATGCCCCGAATACGTGCATAGCCGTCTGCGGCATAAGCAGCATTGAGTTCATTGCATGTGCCGATATATTTTACGTCACTTTTTATTACCTGATTGAAGAATCCCATAACAAAATCTCCGGGCACACCGAAGAGATGATCCGCTCCGATCTCCTTGAGACGGATCAGAAGGTATTCAGCAACTGTGATTTCCTGACTTATCATGCCGTTACATTCTTCCTGTTTTTGGAACATTTCTCTAAACCGATACTCTGTAAAGTTAAAAAAACCTCCGTTTTCCTATTTTATCTCAGCTTTTCAACCAAGACTCAAATTTTGATGATGCTTTAGACGCCGCATACAGTTTTTTCATGTCACTATTTTTAAAAAACCCAGTAAGAACTGTAAACGTTGCGACTGACTTCTCTATAATTCTTTTACAGTAAAGATACGGCAGAATTCCCCAGGAATATTCCCTGTTGTATAGCCTACAAATTTTTCTGGGACTCATAAGATACTCAAAAATCAATAGCGGATTTAAAGTCAGGATCAGCTTAGTTAATGCACTAACGGCATTATATGTATAGTTGTCTGCGCCGATTCCCGTAAAAAGTTGATTTATCAGCAGTTTTTTATTAAAATCAGCAGGCTGGATTTTTCTCAGGAAATGTTCCGGGATACTTACACCCAGCAGTTTATCACATAAATAAAGAGCTGAAAAAAGACATTTAGTATTACCCCACCAATCTTTAGAAGACGCCAGCGATAAAAGTTTTTCCCAATCAATTTTATGTCTGGAACAAATTTCATTGATATCATTCAATACAAGAAATGATGATATAAACAAATCACAACCTTTGTGAACAGACAGATGCAATAAAATATCTTCGGGAGAAAGTACTTTTGTTTTCAGATCGCCGATACTGACACTTTCAGAGCGAGACCAGATATCTTCTATGTTTTTAGAATTGTAAAGTTCATGGATATTCCAATGAAGTTCGATAGGAATACAATCAGCTTTTACTAAACAGGGATAATGTCCGTTTATGGAATAAATATCAAAATCGTAATAGTTTGCATTAGATGAAACATACCCATTTTGAATTAATATTTCATAAGTCTTTTTAAATTCAGATTTCTGTATAAGCACATCTATATCACACATCGGCCTCAAAGCTGAATTGAAATAGACCTTTTCAGCCAGATGAGAACCTTTAAGAAGTATGTGATTAACATTATGATCATTAAATATTCTTATAAGTTCAAGAAGCTGTTTTTTCCTTCGCATGTCCCTGACTTCATGAACCAGATAATCAGTCCGTAATGTCGTTCTCAAGGCAACAGGCAAAGGAATTTTATGAGAGTTGAGCTTGCAGTATAATAGCGGCAGGAGATTGTTCTGCCAGGCAATTTTATAAATAGATGACCAATCTTCAGAAGACATGCCGCTTATATCCAAGAGCTCCTTTTCAGATAAAGAACTTCTGAGAATACCGCAAAAAATATTTTCTATTCTGTTCATCATATATTTTTAAAGCTCCTTTTCAATCTGTTCCCAGAATGCGCCGGTCAGGCTGATGTGAAGCAGGTGTATGGGTATATCACGGGACAATGCACAAATGTTATTAAACTGTTCCATATGCAATGCGTGACGTTCTTCCTTGCTCAGGCCCGCGGTCATGAACCTTGAGACTTGTCCCACGCACTTCCCAAGCAGGCTGACAGTCTGCCCCGAGCCTACCCGTTCTATCCGGTCTTCAAACGCCTGAGTCAGGAAAAAAATGCCTTTGAGCGGCACAGCTTTCTGTACGTCCCAACTACCGCCTGATCCATCGTCCTGAAAGCGGCTCCATGTGGGCCATGGATGTGCCCAATAGCTCCCTTGCTGATCCCGCACCACCAGAGTCGCGTCATCACAAAGAGAGCGCCACGGGGCCGGAAGCCGATTGCTGGCAGTACTCTTTCCGGTTCCGCTTGGTGCAGTCAGAATCACACCGATTCCGTTCCGTTCAGCTAGCGCGCCATGGATGAGGATGCCTCCCTTGACCTGCGCTTCGCGAGCAAAAATAAGCGATAATCTCAGAAGATGGACATACGGTCCTTCCCACTGATCGCATGGGCTTAAAATACAGACTACAACACCATCATTTTTTGAGGCCAGAGGGACAAAGTAATTCACCGCAGACGAGTGTGCGGCAACCTGAACTAGAAGTCGGCATATTTTGCCTTGATGCGAAGGTGCGGTCGAGGCTGGTGTCGCGCATAGCTGCATCGCGCGTCCCAGTTGTGAAACGATGGCTGCGGCTTCCTCGTCCACTGCAACAATTTCCCAACAGCTTCCATCCGCCAGAACAAAGTTATACCGCACTCCCTGCATCAGTTGCTGGTTCATGCTTTCCTGCCATTCGTTCAAAAATTGTCGGTTCGCCTGATCTCTGGCTTGCTGTTTCGGAAGCACCTTTCCATCCACAAACAATTGAAATGGCCGTTGGATATGCCATTCTTGACTTTGCTCATTGTATCGTCCGATAACACGCTGTCCCATCAGAAGCTGAAAGTACTCCTGAGTCCGGCTGTGAAAAACAACAACTCGCGGACGGAATCGGACAGGCAAAATCCGCATGAACGCTCCCCGGTAAGATAGAGACTGATAGATGGGGTGCAGGAGAGGAGAAACTCCACGGTCTATGACGCGGCGACGGCGAAGCCAGAAGCTTGTCAGCCTGCCCAGTATCCCGCCCGCAATCTTCCGCCGCTTCTGACCGCGCAACGCGGCCACAACCTGACCTTTAATGTTCTTCGGCTGTAAGAGAGCAGCATCCTCATGAGTATTGTTGTCTCCTAACGTAGATATACCTTCCGCTGTCACACGAACAATACGGTGTACGACGCCCTGATTAGACTCCGTCCGCAGAAAAAAGACCACATCGCCTACGCGAAATGGCCTCTTGTCATAAGGAAAAATTTCCATGATCTCCGGCTCGCGCAGAGTCGGATTCATACTGGGACCGACATAAACAGCAAAAAACATGGCGCCGGAAACATGTTCGCTGCTATTCTGCGACCCTGCAATAGAATCGGCAATAGAGACAAGTGAAGACGATAATTTAATTATAATTTCTCCCCTCAGTTGAATTTGCAGCGGCACTGCTGACGGTGATAAGCAAAGACTATCACCGGAAAATCTGGTCTATTGGGATGCTGATGCAATACTGCCACCGTCCTTAAGAAACCGTCTTAAACATGCATCCGGACTGGGGTGGTCAATCTTACCTGTTAAGGAGTAGGCCAATCCCGGACAGTTGCCTGTGCAATAAGGGATGTATGGACAGCCAGCACAGAATTCAAATCCGCTCAGCGGAATTGTATACCGGTTGCGAAGTTTGTTCAGGTCCGGACTGCTTTGCCATACTTCTACCAGAGAATCATTATTGATGCGCCCTAATTCGAGATGAGCTAACATGCTGCAGGGAATAATTACGCCATCAGCGCGTACAGAAATTTTGTTGGTCGGGCAGCCGCACGCAGTGAGATGTCCACCATTGTGAAAGGCTGGCTTGCCCTGTATTCGTGCCTCTTCCATCCGGTGCCACATGCGTCCGTCCGTCAATGGTCCGGCTTGCGCCGAGATACGTCCATTATATTTAGCACTTAAACGCTTTAAGGTCTCAATGGCCTCTTGCCGGTCCTCAATGCCTAGCATTATATCATCAGCATTTGCGCAGCATGTGCCCAAATACCCTGCGGAATTGATACTGAAATTGGGTAAGCCCAGTTCGTTTAGAAGGAAGTGAGTGATGTTCTCCAGATCATGGACATTATTCCGATGAATAGTAACTCGCACTGCCACATTGATCCGATGCCGTTGCAGAGTCCTTATACCTCGTATTGCCCCCACAAAAGAGCCTTTCCCGCGACAGGAGTCGTGAACTTCTGCGCAGGAACCATCTACCGACACCTGAACATGGTCGCAGCGACCTGTACTGGCGATGATGGCGGATATTTTATCGTTAATAAGCACGCCATTGGACAGGAAGGAGAAGCGCATCCGGTTACGGACAACACCCTCTATAAATTGCGGAAGATCTTCCCGTATAAACGGCTCTCCGCCTGCCATCGTGACTCTCATCACGCCAAGCGTTCCCAGTTCATCGAAAAACTTAAGCCACTCTTCCACAGGAAGGTCCCGATACTCTACCGCCGGGTTGTTGAAGAAGTAGCAATAACGGCAACGAAGATTACAACGGGCAGTGATTTCAATGTCTACGTTACGCGGAACACGCATAACCCTTGACGCCGCAGGCGATGCCTTGTCATTGGATTCTGTAGATATCATTACGTCCTTTCCAGTTCGAGCCCCACAAAACCTTTTCTAGCCAAAGTGCTGACGAAGTCGGTGATTTCTGTAATGACAGAATCAGGAGTGCCCTGAAAGCTGTTTTTGATCTCCGAAATTATATGACCGAGGCTTCTCTTGCCATCCATCAATTTCCATATTGCAACACCGACCGGATTGGTTCCCACGGCAGCAGTAGTATCAGGATTGAAGAGTACGGCCCAGTCGTCGAATTCCTCCCGGAGTACAACAATCGGATTGGCAATCGGTTTATTAGTTTGATCCATGAACATCTCCCATATATTATATTAGTGACAACAAATCTGAAGCTATTTTCGGTCTGGATAAACATTCTCACTGAAAATAGCATCAGCAAGCAGACAAGCCGCAGCGGCTTATTACAGCCGCTGTCGTTAGTGGTCTGTTATGTATTAATCCGCACCGCCGGCAGTACATGCGCCGGTTGCAGCAGTGCCTGCCGTACAAGCCGTAATAGCGTCAGTACCTTCCGAGCATGCATTGAGCGCATGAACTCCGGCAGTACAATCCGTATCCGCAGCAGTACCCGCAGTACAAGTAGTAGTAGCAGTAAGACCGGCAGTACACGCAGCCGGACCGGGAACCTCAGCAGCACCTGCCGTACATCCGCCCGCTTCAAGAGCACTGGCAGCGCAGTCCACAACATCAGCTGCGCCGGCAGTACATACAAGAGGAACAACGGCACTTCCGGTAGTACAGAGTCCGGAACCTTTGGCCATCTCCCCCAAAGGTACAATGATTGGTCTTTCGTACTTTAATTTTTCATTAGCGTTTTGATTCGACATAATCACTCCCATTTTAATATTTATTATTTTTATGCTGAAAATTTAGTCTTGCGGAATACGCTGTACCATCGATCTTAATTTCGATTACTGATCAACCCTCCTTATCAAAGTTATCTGCTCCCCCTTGAAACAGCCGTTCTATTTACTGAACGGACTGTACCCTACAACTTCAGGATAATATTCGGAGTAAAATCCACGGATTACCTTCTCAAGGTTTTTAGCATCCATTTTCCATGTCATAGAAGGACATCCCAACGCTTCTTTGGTATTTTCGACATCGAAAATAATCTGAGATGAAAAATACGGAAGGAAATCAGACAGGCATTTCTGCACCATCCTTTCGACCGGGTTCGGATCAGCAACTTCGGCTTCAAGCGTCACGCCATTTATTCCAAGAGCTTCACCAACAGCAACTTCAATCATCTCTGTGGTTACCGGACTGTTTCCTGTAATATGATATGTTTTATTATTAACGGTCTTGTTCAGGAATATCTCGACAATGGAGTGCTGCACATAATCAACAGGGACAAAATAAATCTTGTCGGAAGAAGACGCCTTGAGCCTGAAATTGAGCGATACTTTTTCGGCAGGACTGATCTGCATTTTTGAACAGCGGTGTTTTTTGAGTTTCGCCAAAAATTCCAAAACCCTGTAAAACGCGAGAGGCTTCCTGATCCTTCCGTCCTGAATCCTTCCCACGACAATCGAGGGTCTATATATAGTGAAAGGTATACCCGACTCTCTGACAAGCTGTTCAGCCATGAATTTGCTTTTTTCATAGGAATTGTTGAAATCTTCCGCCACGAGTTCGTCTTCAAGAGCCATGCCGTTGTACTTTCCTGCAACATAGGCAGTACTCACAAAATGGAACGCCTTTATTTTAAGTTTCCGCGCTAATTCAAGCATCTTTTTAGTGCCTTCATAGTTTATCCTGAAAGTCCTGCCCTCCGGGTCTTTGCCGAAATTAACATCTGCCGCACAATGGAAAAAAACTTCAACACCTTTAAGTCTCTCCAGCAGTTCTATTTCATCCATGAATGAAATATCGCCATCAATAACTTCTATGCGTTTCAATATGGAACAGGCAAGCTCGGGTTTGCCATCAAAAGAACATTGGTCTTGAATTACCTGACTGACCCTCTTTTGGGCGCTAACCACATCTGAGCCCCTTGCAAGCACAATTATTTCCATATCATTACGCTCAAGAATCATTGATGAAAATGCGCTGCCGATAAGGCCTGTTATTCCTGTAACAAAAATTTTAGACATCAAGCTCCTTCCGGTTACATGCAAATGCAATCATCACGATTTCCTGATTCATAATTAAGCATCTCTTTTTGTTAATTTTCTCGATCGCATAGCCGATCCTCTCTGCATAAGTAATATAGTCCATTTCCAAATCTCTTGTTATGGGGTAAAACCCCACCTCTATATGGGGTAAAACCCTACCTCTATATGGGGTAAAACCCTACCTCTATATGGGGCAAACCCTGCCTCTATATGGGGTAAAACCCTACCAGGTCTTTGACCGTAGTGTCCAGAAACTAAATCTTGTGATTTGACGGATTGATTTGAACTCAAATCATCCGTCAACTTGTCTGTTGTCCGTCATTTTATGATTTTTGAAAAAATGGACTTATGTTTGTTTTTGAAGAATGCCAAAGCATCCGTGATTTTCGAACTTGTACTACAAGGTGATTATCACAAATTCAAAAAACTCCCTCTTATCTTACAGGAATTTTGACCTCAGTGAATTGTGACACCCGAGGATTTACCTTACCCGGAAAGGTTTCATTTTGAGACTTACAGTTTCAATCATCTCCTTTACAATATTGGCTCAGTGCCAGATTAACGGATAGGCCGGGGTGTGATGGCATTAAAATGTGGAATTTTAAGAATAAAAATTTGAAAAAAAACATGCAATAGATATTTTAAACATTTTCACTTTCAATAAAAACAAGAGGGGTTAAATGGATACCTGGAAATTTACGAAAAAAGCCGGACTTAAGTCGAAAACAATCATCATTGCAACGATAGTTTCACTGCTTCCAATCTTATCCATTCCAGCACAGAACACCCCACAGGAAAATCCGCCCCCCGACAAAAAAGAAACCGTAACACAGGATTATTCCAAAGGCTTTGCTGTATTCTACAAACTGGGTCTGGCCGACGTGAGCAAAGCTGAATATATCAACCTCAATTCCAGAGTGCTCCAGTTGCTCTATCCATTGGTACAGAGGCCCTTTCAGACTAAGGGAAACGCCTGGCTCTTAAAAGGAGAAAATGGCACTTCTCCCGCGTCATTTATCGTTTTCAACGCTGTATCGCTGGAAGCCTATGATGGCAGGAAACTCTTCGAAGAATTCAAGAAAAAGAGTAAAAAAGACAGTAAGCTGGACCCTAGAAAAGAATATCTGGAATTTCTGGCGGAAAATAAGTCAAAAGTTATGGCATTTTGGGAAAAAGTCGATATAAAGGAAGATATCGAAGGCCTGCTTTCCCAACTGGCAGAAATGGATAAAGACAACTTCTCATACCAGAAAGAGCTGACTGGCCCGGCCTTCCTTTACGCGATACAGATTTACAGCAAAGGATTCAAAAACGAAGCCAATAAAATAATTTCACGTCTCTTTGAACTGGCCGGAGACAAAAAAATAGTCCTTCTCTCTGCAATGAGTTGTCTTGCGAACCAGCAATACGGACAAGCCCTCTTCGATTTGGAGGAAAACGGTGATTGGAAAAAATTTGGAACCGCTCTCGAGCTGCTTCTAAAAAAATATCCTCAGGGCTGGATAGCAGCCCCCGGCATCAAACTTTTGCAGGAAATGGTGCAAAAACAGATTGCAAATCCGGTCCCGCCTGAAATAAAAGGCGAAGGCGTAAGCGAAGAAGACAAAAAACTCGCAGCCGAACTTCTCAGTGTCAAGGAAATACCACGTTCCGGCGACATTGACTGGCTCTTTCCTGAAAATGAAAAACTGAATGAATTTCAGGACGAAACCATCAAAAAAATCATGTCCAAAGGCATGAAAGCCATTCCTATGTTGATTGCCCTCCTGAAAGATGACTACATGGTCCGTGTATCCGGAAATCAGAACTATTTCAGAACAGGCAACGATGAAAAAAGCGCGGAAGGAAGTCTTTCAATGATCCCGCATCCAATTAAAAGAAAGGACATTGCCAAAGCTTTACTGCTTCAGTCAGTTACTCTTTCAGAAAAGAGTGAAGACTTCAATGTTATGGCGTTGAATGACGAGCAGCTCATAGAAATCTGCGGAAAATGGTATGAAGAAATAAAAACAAAAACGCCTGACGAACTGTCTTTATATTATCTTAAGAATGGCCTTAACCATCAGAAATATTTTGCCATAATGTCGCTGATGAAAGGAGATCTGAATAAAAAATCTCCCGTCATTGAAGAATTTTTCCTGAACATAAAAAAAGAAGAACTCATGTCTTTTCTTGAAGGCGGTCCCTTGTCCGAATATGTCGTAAAACGGAAAAAAGCGGCCATTCCATTCGTCGAAAAACTGAAAGCTAAATTCAAGACCGAATTGGCCGCGGCCGAGGAAGATAAGAAAAAAGAAAAGAAAGACCTGACAAAGAAAAAAGATACAACCGTTAAAGTCGATGAGGACGAAAAAGACGGCGATTCCGATTCGTTTCTAAACGATCCTCTGGCCCGGAAAAATCTGAAGAAATGTCTGGACTCATTAACTGAACTTGCGAAAGAAAAAAACGCAAAACAGATTGTTGATGAGATGTTATCGGACAAAAAGAAACTGAAAGACCGCACCGCATATTCTCAGCTGATGTCCGTGCTGAAGGAAATGGACAGAGACGAAGCATTGGGGCTGCTCCTTTATGCGACCTTAAAAACTGGAGACAACATACCTGCAAAAGGTTCTTTTATTTCACTAATCGCAATGGTCGGCAGAATAGATGAATACCCGTCAGAGCAGGAAAATAAAAAAAATAAAAAACCTCTCTCTCTCGAAAAAAATGCTGAGGCATGGAAAAAGCTGCTTGCCGATAAAACGATGCTCAGAAATTATAAAATAAATGTTCTTGCCGCTCTATTTATAGAAAATCTCTACGGGAACAAAGAAAATCTGCAAAAACTCAGCAACCTTCAAAATGTTCTTGGAGAAAGATGCAACTCAATTGTAATGAAACGAGCGGAAGAACGGCTTGCCGGAAAGACAGAAAAGGAATTGACTCCTTATCCTGAAATCAAGGATCTCGACGAAGAGGCAAGTAAAAAACTTGTTGCAAGTCTGGAAAAAGCGTTAGCTGAGAAAAAAGTCAAAGAATTCATGAACTCCATAGGAGATAGTGAATTTGCCGCACTTCCCAAGCTTGTTTCTAAAAATCCGAAGCTTAACGCGGGATTTAGAGACTATGCGAACCGCATTGTCAGTGCCAAATCCCAAATCAAGGGAGAGGAAAAGGCGCTGGACGCCTTTAACAACACTGTGCTTGACAGAAAGACCGTTGACAAAATTCAGGATTACTGCAAAAAACTTACGGCTGAAAAAAAGTTGTTTGCCTGCAATATAATGAAAAAGCCGTTATTTGGAGGTGTCGATATAGAGCTATCCGACCCGGGCGAGTACATGGAAATGCCGGAAAACAGACGGGAAGAGAATAGCAATATTCCCCTTTATATGAGCGGCGGTGTAAGCGTAGGCTCCAATTACGCACACGCACAATGGGAAATTTCCGCTAAGAACGAAAAAGAAGGCGGGAACGAAATTGTCGTGAACGGCAAAAAAATCAAATTGGAAAAAGCTGACGAAAGAGGAATGAAAAGATCCAAACAGTCTCAGGATAAATTTTTGAAATGTCTCGAAAAAGCTTTCGGAGATGAGGCGGATTCCACGGACATTATTATTATAAACTATGGATATATGCATTATTAAGTGGAGAAGAGCATGACCAATAATATGGAAAAATGGGAAAGCTGCGGAACGAAAATAAGGCACCTGAAAGATGAAATCGCAAAAGTAATCGTCGGGCAGGACGAAATAATAGAACAAATGCTGACGAGTCTTTTTGCGGGAGGGCATTGCCTCATAATAGGAGTTCCAGGACTTGCGAAAACCTTGCTGGTCAGCACCTTGGCGAAAACTCTCGGGCTTTCTTTTAACAGGATACAGTTCACGCCGGACATGATGCCATCGGATATTCTCGGGTGCGAAATATTGCAGGAAACAGACGGGCGCAACCGACAGTTTAAGTTTGTCAAGGGGCCTGTTTTCGCAAACCTCATATTGGCGGACGAAATAAACAGGACTCCGCCCAAAACTCAGTCGGCATTGCTTGAAGCGATGCAGGAAAAACAGGTAACTGCCGCAGGCAGGAGCATGCGGCTCGAAGAGCCCTTCATAGTATATGCTACGCAGAATCCGATTGAACATGAAGGAACCTATCCTCTGCCCGAAGCGCAGCTTGACCGCTTTTTCTTCTCTCTCAATATCAACTATCCCAAAATGAACGAAGAGCGCGAGATAGTTTTGAGGACGACGGGAAAAGTGCATTATGAACCGCAGAATGTGCTTTCGATAAATGAAGTGCTCGAATTCCAGAATATTGTTCTTGACATTCCAGTACCGGAGAATGCTCTCGATTATGTACTGAAGCTGGTACAGGCTTCCCGGCCCGAAGCCTCCGGAGACACCGAATCGTTTATCAAAAAGTATGTGGCCTGGGGAGCGGGTCCGCGCGCCTCGCAAAATCTTATACGTGCCGCAAAAGCACTTGCGTTGCTTAATATGAATCCGTCGATATCGATAGAGGATATCCGTAAATCCGCGCTCCCGGTACTGCGTCACAGAATCATACCGAATTACAATGCGGTCGGCGAAGGTATAACGGTGGAAGACATTATCAGCCACCTTCTGGAAAATGTAAAGTGACGAAGAATAGATTCAAATATCTCGATCCTGAAGATATCCGCAAGCTTTCTAGCTATGAATTTGCGCCCAAGCTGCTGGTGGAAGGCTACCTGGCGGGACGGCACATATCTACTTCGCGCGGGCTTTCGACAGAGTTCATGGACTACCGTCAGTATGCGGAGGGGGACGACCCTGGCATGATAGACTGGAAAGTCTTTGCGCGCACCGAAAGATATTATGTGAAGACTTATCAGCAGGAGACGAACACCTGCTGTTACATTTTTCTGGACAGCAGTGCGTCGATGGATTTCGGTGCAAAACTTACGAAGCTGGAATATGCATCGTTTTTTACGGCGGCGCTCTGTTACCTTGTGACGAAGAGCGACAATCAAATCGGACTTCAGATATTCGACAATGCTATAAGACATTATTTCCCCCCGGGCAGTACTGGCGCGCATCTGAGGAATCTTATGACGGCACTTGAAAAAAACTCCGCAGGTTCGAAGACCAGCCTTTCCACAGCCCTGAAAAAATCGTTTCCCCTGCTTAAACGGCGCGGAACACTTATAGTTATTTCCGATTTTTTTGACGATCCGGCGGCGATATTCCATGCGCTGAGTCCTTATCTGCACAAAGGATTCAAGGTATATCTCTTCCACATACTTGACCGTGAAGAACTGGAGCTGAAGCCGGACTCGCTCACGCTCTTCCGCGACATGGAAAGCGGCGAGCGGATAAGCGTGCATACCGGAGAAATAAAGGAAGCCTACCGCAAAGCCATATATGACTACATGGACAGACTTCGCGAGATGGCTTTCCTTAAAAAAGTGGATTATATGGCGGCATTCACAGATACACATTATTTCAAACTTTTCGACAGGCTGCTTAAGTGAATATAATATTTTCCAACGCATATATTTTTCCATTTCTCCTCCTGCTCGCGCTACCCTTGCTTCTGCACCTTCTCGCAAGAAAAAAACCGCCTCTTTACGATTTCAGTTCCCTGGAGTTCATCAGAAAAATAGTTAAGCACAGCATCAGAATGAAACGGCCCAAAGATATCTTATTGCTGGTGCTGAGAACACTCTTCGTGCTTTTCATTGTGTGGCTTTTTCTGAAGCCGCTCTTTTTCGGTAAAGGACTTCCGGGAGCCTTTAGCGGCAGCAGAAATATAGTGATAATAGTGGATGCTACCGCCTCGATGAGATACATAGAGGCCGGACAGACGCGTTTTTCAATGGCCTGCGCGGAAGCGTCCGAAATACTTTCCGGACTCGGAAAAAACAGCAAGGCAAACGTCATCTGGCTGAAGTTAAGGCCGCAGGGCATATACCCCGGTCCCTCCCTGAACAAAACCTATATCCAGGAATGTCTGGCAAAAGCCGACGCAAACAGTGAAACAGGAGACCCCGCTACAGCGTTTGAACTTGCCTTGAAAATGCTCGAAGGAACAGACGGCGCAAGGGAAATATGCATAATATCCGACTTCCAGAATTCGCAGTGGGAAAGCTTCAAACCTGTTACACCCGGAGGAGTCAAGCTTATATCGGTGAAAGTCGGGAACGGAAACGCGGCTAACCTGGCCGTTACGAGAATATTTGTGGAACCGGCTTTTCCGCTTGCCGGCGAAGAAGAAAAAATATATGCGGAAATAAAGAACTATTCTTCCGAACCGCGTAGAACTACAGTCTTCTTTCAGTTGGGAGGTTTGAGAAAAAATATGAGCGTGATGGTCCCGGCCTGGGGAACTGCGAGTTCGGCCTTCAGAATTGACGGGAAAAAGGCGGGGACTTATACACTTGAAATATCGATAGGCGAAGATCTTTTTCCCGAAGACAATCAGCGATGGGCTTTCCTGAATGTCGCCCCGGCACTCAAAATAGGGGTCTGTGAAAACTCAAAAGAAAATATGACCGCAAAATTCTGGCTTCGCGCACTGAACGCCGTTTCGTGGATAAACGCTGAAAGCATTGCTCTCAATGATGCCGACGCTATAAAAAAATGTGATATAATCATGCTTGCGGGCTGGGACGGAAGAATGGCGGAAACCCTGAAAGAATTCCTTGCCTCCGGAGCGGGCGTTTTCTGCATGCCTGCTGAAGGAATGCCGCTCCAAAGCCTCTCGGAGCTCTCCGGATTGAAAAAAACGCAAGCGGGCAAAGCTCTCCTCGAAAATCTTTCAGAGCCGCTCGGACTTCAGATAAGCGCTCCCGGGGACAAAGTCTTCAGCATATTTTCAGAAGGAACGTATGGAAATCCCGCGGGAGGAACTTTTCACCGGCGTTTCAATATCAATGCGGGAGGCGAAGTGCTTCTGAGATACCGGGACGGAATTCCGGCATTGACGCGCAACCGTAATAAAGGTACTTTTTATTTCTGGAACATGGCGCTTGACGGCAAAGACGGGGCATTTGCAAAAAGACAGCAGTTCCTTCCATTTCTGGCTGAACTTCTCCTGGACGCGCGACCGCTTATAGGCCGTACGGCAAAACACTATATGCCCGGAGAAGAAGCACAGCTTAAACTGAGCCCGGAAATGGCGGGCCGCGAAATAAAATTGTTTTCTCCTGAAAGCAAATTATGCAATATTAAAAACAGGATAAGCGGGAATTGCGCTATATTGTCAGGAGTCCTGCAATCATGCGGAGTATACTGCTGGAAAAGCGGGGAGAATATTATCGAAAGAACAATCGTCAACTTTCCGCAGATAGAATCTGATCTGAGAACTGTTTCATCGAAAAAAATAGAATCGTTCGGGATATTGTCGGAAAGCGGAAGCGTAAAACTTCTGCATGAAGGGCTTGAACTGTGGCCGTTTATCCTGGCGGCAGTGATGGCACTCTTGCTTTTGGAGGGACTTGTAATGTTGTGGGCGGAAAGAAAATGAATCCTCTTATACCAATAGAATATGCATTAATTCTGACAGCGCTCTTTGTTTTCATTGCCGTATGGATGGGCTGGAAATCTTCAGGCGGCGCAGGAACCGGAAAGCGCTTGACAATCACTGCTCTGAGAGGGGCGACAGCTTTACTGCTAATGCTTATCGCTCTCAATCCCGGCAGATGGCGGCAGGAGGACAGCGGCAGCGAAAAAAGATGGGCTGTTATGATTGACCGCAGCCTGAGCATGGATGTGAAAGATGAGAAAGGCGGTATGAGCCGCTGGGAAAAAGCGCATACATGCCTGATGAAGATAGACCAATTTGCAGGAATGCCGAAAGATTACTATACATTCTCGGCGGGACTTGAGGAAAAACTCAATAGTCCTGAGGATATGAAAAAATTAAAAGCGGATGGAGCTTCGACCGATATAACAGGGACAGGAGAGAAGCTTATCGATATTTATAAGGCTGGAAGATCGGGATTGGCGGGGATGATAATAATTTCCGACGGACACCAGATCGCGCCATCGAAAGAAGGCGAATTCGCGCTAAGGGCTAGGGCAGAATGCATGCCCGTATACGCGTTTGTACCCGGAGGGAAAGTACCGGGCAAAAATATTTCAATAACGGCTTCAAGGCGTTATTACACTGCGTTCATAGGAGAAACGTTAAGTATCCAGACGTTCGTGAAAAACACGAATATGGGAAATACAGGAATATCTCTGGAACTTTCATGCAACGGGAGAAATCCCGAAACCAAAAAATTGCAGATAGAAAACAATTCCACCGCGGAATGCGAATTCAAAATGAAGTTTCCCCAAAAGGGAATATACAGAATAACATTGTCCGCAGGCCATATCGCCGGCGACGGAGTGCAGGACGACGACCAGACCGAGATAATGGTCTCGGTCATCAATGAAAAAATAAACATCCTCATGATAGAGGGACAGCCGTTCTGGGACAGCAAATTTCTCTCCCAGGCACTTCGCAAAAACCCGAATATCAATCTTACCAATATCTACCGGCTCTCTGAAACACGTTATTTCGAAGTCAAAACAGACGAAAGCGGCGCATCTGAATCCGAAGTTCCCATATTCCCGGACAATATAAAAGACCTTGCAGCGTTCGACATAGTCATATTCGGCAAGGGCATAGAATATTTTCTCAACAACAAAAGGATAAATCTGCTAAAAGTTTATCTTAAGGATTCAGGTGGCGCTTTACTTCTCGCAAGGGCAAAGCCTTATTCGGAAAACTTGCCCGGCTTTGAAACTCTCGAACCCGTAAAATGGGGCGAAGCCGTCAGCAGGGAATATCGTTGGGAACCGACTGAAGCAGGAACCGCAAGCGGTATTTTCGGCGATTTTCTTCCCGGAATAAACAACAGGATATGGAACGAACTCCCGATGCTCAAATACGCATACAGATGCCCCGAGTTAAATTCATTTTCAGAAGTACTCGCGCAGGGAAAAGTAAGTTCCTCTTCCGGCGCGGGTTCCAGTTTCCCTGTCCTGATTTCGAGAAAGTACGGCAAGGGAATAGTTACCGCGCTCAATTCGGAAGGACTTTGGACATGGGACTTCTTTCCGTCTGGAAAAGGGAACGGCGCGTTCTATGGAGAATTCTGGCTGCAGTTGATACACTGGATGGCAAGGCATTCTGACTATCTGCCCGGATTTAATATGGCGCTCCGTCTCAACAAAACATCCGTCCTTCCCGGCGAACCGGTAACGGCTCTTATATCCGCAAGGGATACAGCTTCAGAAAAATCAGATATTCTCATCAATGTCTTCAAAAATTCACAGCTTATTGACTCAATAAAACCTGTCTTCGATGAGGACGGAAGTTCAGGAAGCGCTATCATAGTCCCTGGAAAAACGGGAATACTTACGGTGGAACTGCGTTACAAAGAGAATTCGAAAGATATGACGCTTCACAGTATGCTTTTTGTGAAACGTCCCCCGGAAGAGGGTGACGAGTTGAGCGCCGATCCCGCATTCCTGAAAAAAATATGCGAGGACAGCGGAGGAAGGCTTATCGCCAATGATGAAATTGAGTTCATGAAAAAAGAAAAGGATATCCTGCCGGAACAAGGTAATGCGGTATGGATTCCGTTATGGGATAATTGGATGCTTCTATGCGTTATAGTTTTCCTTGCAGGGGCCGAATGCTTTATCAGACGGAGAAACGGAATGTTATGAGAAAGCAGGCTTACAATAATTTTTATAGAAAATTCAGCAGTCTTGAGAAATTCAGAAAAACGGCTCTGCTGGCATCAGAACTCATAAGGTCGGCCGGGTCCTTCGTCCTCCTCCTCGCGTTTTATATCGTTGCCGATTATTTTCTGGCATTCCCGAACGAAGCTCTACTTTTTCTCGACTGCCTGTTCGGGCTTTTCATAATAGTAGCCTTTGGGACAAGAGCGCTGAAAATAGTTCTGCTTTCAAGAGCGGACTCTGCCGCGTTTTTGGACACAGTCGCAAAAAACAAAAGGCGGAGCATTCTCAGCGCTTACGAACTTGAAAAACGGCTTTCCGTCTCCTCTGGAACTGATAAAGACAGTTTCGAACAGTATCTCATATCTAAAACAGCGGAGGACGCAAGCAAAGTCATGGACAAACTGACTCTGAAGGACATCCTTCCCACGGAACTTCTGAAAAAGATAAGCTTACGGTTTTTTATCGCTCTTGCCGTTTTTGCCGTGATAGCGCTGGCGGGTTTTAACGCGTCGAGAACGATTTTGGCAAGAATCTTTTCTCCGCTGAAAGACATCCCTCCGTACAGCCGCTATATTTTCAATGTCAATCCATCGGAACCGGAAGTCCTTTACGGCGACAATCTTGAGCTTTCAGCGCGCATAAATGGGTCACCGCTCAAATCGCAGGTCTGGTTCTGTACAAGGGACGGAGGCAAGGTTCGCCGAAGTGCGTGTTTCAGGGAAGGACCAGATTCTGTCGCGCAAAAAATAGAAAAAGTAACCGCTCCGCTGGAATTCTGTTTTGCGACGGGCCGGGCGCGCAGCCGCTGGCACAAGGTAAAAATCCTCTTCCAGCCGAAAGTCATGCTCGCAAAGGTACTCGTAAACTCCCCATCGTACAGCAGAATACCGCCACGGTCATTTATCGCTGGTACCGAGGATATCAGGGGACTGAAAGGTTCGGACCTGGAGCTTAGCATCGTCAGCAACAGACCTCTTTCGGGCGGACGGCTTACCATTAAACCGGAAAACAGCGCGGAAAGCCTCTCTGTCAACGGTGAAAAAACTTCTCCAAATACCGTAACTTTCCGCTGGAAGCTGAATTCCCCGGCAAAGCTCGAAGCTGATATTCTCGACCAGATCGGCACAAAATCAAGCAAACCGCTCGTCCTTAAGCAGGCTATTTCCGAAGACCTTCTGCCTGAAGTTTCAATCTCTGAGCCGGGTCCATTCATGTTAGCCACGCCAGGAGTGAAAATATCATTCAGAGGAACCGTCAAGGATGACATCGGCTTGAGAAAAATAGAACTCGTAAAAGCACTTTTCGGATATCATGACCGCATCGCCAGGCTGGGGACCCCGGACTACAGCAAGGAGGAAAACATCGCTTTCGATATTGATTTTGCGCGTCTAGGCGTAGAGCCCGGCCAGACACTGGAATTCTACATGGAGGCTTTCGACGTAAATCCCGAACTGACCGGCGTAGCCGCCTCGGATATACTGAGAATCCAGATAATATCCGATGCCGAGTATGCCGAGTATCTCAGGAATTATATCAAGCTGGAAAAAATAATCGCGTCCTACAGGGAGCTTTCCGGTGAGTTTGAAAACTTGAGAAAACTCTCTTCTGATTTTAAAAAGGCTCTCGAAAAAGGCGGTCTTTCCGCCGAAGAAAAGAAACGCCTTATTGACGAAATACGCAAGAGTAACGAGCGGGCCGAAAAACTTTTCAGGCGCTTCGCTGAAGATTTCCCGATATACGATATGGAAAAAGAACAGAAGGAGACCTTCAGAAATATTCTTTCCCGCATCGTTGCGAACAACGAGATTATCGCTGGAATGAACATGCAAAACGAGGAAGACCTTAAGAAACGCCTCGAAAAAATAAGTGCCGCGCTGGAGGAAAAACAGCCTGCGATGCGGCAGATAAATGATTCAGTTGATAAATTTGAGGCGCTTGCGAATATAATGGCCGACAGCGCCTTATTTAGAAAACTTCTCATGGAGCAAAGTTCCGTCGTAAGACGTCTCAACCGTTACGAAGGCGGCCAACAGGAACGTAGCGTCATGCTCGGAAATACCGCCGTAAAACAGAAAGAAATACTTGAGCAGTTACGGAAACTTATTGAAAATATCGGCATCCATGCCGAAAAACTGCAACCCGAATACTGGAAACTGAAAAAAGATTCCATGGCTTTTGTGGCGGCAATAAACAGGCACATGATTACCGATTTCATGAAATTCGCCATGGAAGCAGCGCTGAGACAAAACGGTCCCGGCGCATATAAGAACGCCCTTGAAGCATATAGAAAAATGCTCCTGCTCGCGGGAGAACAGAAGGAACAGGATTCATTCTGCGATATGATGAACGGAAAAATCAGCTTCTCAATCAATGATGAAATGATGAGCACCGCGAAAGAAATGCTCAATGCCATAAATAAACAGATAAACGGCGGAAACTCGGGAAAAGAAGGAGAAGCCGGAAGTGGACAGTTTTCAGGTGGTCAAAGTGGATATTCTACAACATCAAATTCGATGCTCAATGTACCGGTCATGGGGCCGCCGCGTTCAATGCCCGGAAAAGAAAATGTCCAAGGCCGCGGCAATGGAAAAGGAGAAGCTGGAAATGACTGTTCAGGAAATCGTCTGATAGATAAAAATTCCAGTGAAAAACTCTCTGTTCCACACAGGAAAAAGCTTGAAGGTGCCGATACGCTTTCTCCTGACGAAATTCCTGAAAAATACAGAGATGCGGTAAAAAAATATTTTGGAGAATGACATATGAAAAAAATCATCATGACGGTAATTCTTTTACAGACCCTGATGCTTGCGGCAAAAGAGGATGTGATACAATGCGCGAATCTTATCTTTGGAGGAGTGCATACATCGAGATGCTTCAGTGCAGAATTTCTTTCCGATGTTCAGAAAAAAACGTCAATCCCGACCGCCAGGCGCTTCACCAGCGTGAAGCTCGCGTCCGATGAACTCTTCAAATATCCATTTGTCGTCATCACCGGCGAGGATGACTTCATGTTCACAAAGCAGGAACGCGAAAATCTCAGGAAATATCTTGAGAGCGGAGGCTTTATGCTCGCATCCGCCGGATGTTCCAATAAAAAATTTGCAACCGCATTCAAACGTGAAATATCCCATATATTCAAGGATACAAAACTTAAACCCCTCCCCATGGACCATGTCCTCTTCAGGACATTGAACAAGATCGATAAACTGGAGCTCAGTCATTCCAGTTCGGAAAAACCCTCTCTGGAAGGGATGGAAATAAATGGCCGGATAGTGTTGATCTTTTCTCTGCATGGCCTCAACGACACGGCACACACGCAGGGTTGCTGCTGTTGCGGCGGCAATGAAATAGTTAATTCTATAGATGTCAATGTCAATATACTTGTTTATGCATTGCTTCATTAGATAACGGAGAACGGTATATGAGAATTTATTTGAAGATAATTACAGTTGCGATAATTGCGGTGGCAATCTTCTCGGAACTTTCCGCCGCCAGGAAACTGCCATCCGAAAACCGAGCCGGCTTAAACGTCCCTGTGACCGTGCCGTCCATTCCGGCGTCACCGCCGAAGCCCGAGGATCAGGCCCTGCAGTTCATGAGTGATTTAGACATGGCGCTGGTCAGAGCAAAGACTGAATACCGCCCTGTTTTTCTGCTGTTTTCTTCTCCGGAGTGTCAGTGGTGCGTCAAGCTCAAAGATGAGATTTTCAGACAACCGGAAATAAAAAAACTTCTGAAGCACTTTGTTCTTGTAGATGTCGATGTCAGGCTCGACAATTCCTACAAATGGAATTACATGGTACAGGCAGTGCCCACCATGATATTCCTTTCTTCCGAGGGCCGGCAACGCAGCAGAATCGATGGTTTCACTGACCTCGAAACTCTTAAGAAAACGCTCGTGACATGCTCAGGAAACAGTGAGGCCGTTATGAAAAACGCGGACTTCGAGAACGCGGTCAAGATGCTGGAATCAGAAAATGTCCCGGAAAACAAATGGCCCGAAATAATGATATTGCTCGGAAGGGGCCTGAAGGAACGCAAAGAGTTGAGCCGTTTGATCTTCAGGATGGATAAAAAACCCCTGAAAGAATTTGTTAAAATGCTTTCAGGCAAACAGCTTGCCGTCAGGCTCGGAGCGCTTGAAATACTTGAGGAACTCGCCGGAGATGATTTTTCATTTGACCCCTGGAGCAACACTGAAGAAAATTCAACAAAAAATATGAAGGCCATTGAGAAATGGAACGAATGGGCCGGAAACGAGAAGACGGGCGGAAGCAAAATATTTTCAGCTCTTACTGACGAAAGATGCAGAACTCTTCTGAACGAAATAATAAACGCGCCTGCAGAACGCGCGGCGCGCGCGGCAAGAGCCCTTGAGTCCGGCGGTGACAGCATAATTCCAGTCATAAGAAAATTTCTCGGGGAAAATCCCGGGCTTCCTGAAGGATCGCGCAAAAAAGTCTTTCAAGTCCTCTATACTATTATACTTTCAGGGAAGTGTATCGGCGAATCCGCCGCTTTGGCGCATAAACTTCTTTTCGGCAATATTGACACCAAGCTCAAAGCTATCAGAGACTTGATTCCCATCAGGACAGCAGCTCTGCCAATACTTACAGATTTTCTTGCATCGACGGACTCAATTGTCCGGGAGGCTGCTGTTGACGCCATTGCAGAAACAGGGCTCAGGCAGGCGGGAAAAATACTCGCCTGCCGGTTCGAAGTTGAAAAAGATCATGAGGTGAAGTTTGCTATTCTCAGAGGTTTCGGGAAAATCCGTTCTATTCACAGCGGGGCCGCGTTGATAAAGGCCCTTTCAACTATTTCCGACGAAGACCTCGTGATTACCTCCCTTAATTCTCTCAAGTCAATAAAGGCATACGGCATCGAAACTAATCTCGAAAAATGTCTCAACGATGAACGCTGGCGCGTAAGGGCTGCGGCTCTTGAATGCGTTGAAAAATGTGACCGTCTGGCGCTTGAAGCGAAAGTCGAAGCGCTTTTAGATGATAAGGACCAGTTTATCAGAAGCAAAGCTGTCAGTGTGATTGCAAAAATATCAAAAGGCTCATCCGGCGCGGCCGCAAAGCTCGCAAGTATGTATTTCAAGGACGACGCCATGAAGGCCCCCGTCCTTAAGGCATTGTGTTCCATGAACATAAAAATAAATAAAAGTTTTGTTGACGCTCTTGATGGCAAAGACGCACAGACGCTCAATTCAATTGCCGGCATTATCTCGGGATGCAACGAAAATATCGAACTGATCGCAAGAAAACTGGCGACTCATGAAAATCCAGATATATCATATCCAGCCATAGGCTTCATTGCCGAAAAATTCATGAATGAAAAAACAGATGTTGAGACCATAACGGATATCCTTAGAGGCAGCGACAACGGAAAAAAACTCGCCGCTCTTTCAAAACTGTCATTCAGGTCCGACAATAAGCTCTTTGCTCCTTACTTCTTACTGAAAAAATCTGAAAGAGATGGGAAAGATTCTTATTTCAACGGAATCATAGCAGGCGTTGAAAATAAAGATTCTGCAAGCAAAGTTCTCAACACCTTTGAAGAAGAAACTGGAAAGAAACAGGAAAAAACAGCCCAGGCCGCGAAAGGAAATAAAGCCAGTCCGGACGTAAACGATATCTTTGGCGCATTTGAAGAAACTGAAAAAAAGCAGGAAAAACCAGTTCAGACCGCAAAAGAAAATAATAATCCGGACGTAAACGATATCTTCAGCGCGTTCGATGAGCAGGAAAAGAGAAATCCCCCGGTTAATAAAAGCGCGCCCCCAGAAAATCCCCCGGAAAAGCTCCTCGCCGAACTTGGAAGACTGTTTAAAAAGTCAAATGACGAAGAAATAAAAATAAACTGTGCCAGGTTTCTCGTCATGACCGGGAATAAAGATGCTCTCGAATACGTCAAAAAGAATTTTTCGTCCATGCCCGAAGATGAAAAAATGGAAATACTGGAAATGTTTATGCTCCTGAAAGGAGAAAAAATCGACTATTCCGAGATCATTAATATTGCGCTCGCGGATTCAAACCCGGACATCAGATATGAAGCGGTTAGTTGTATATTTAGAAGCGAAAATTTAAGATGCCTGAAAAGCCTCTTCGAAAAACTGGACAAAAACGATCCCGCCCTGACAGCCTATGATATAATGAAAGACCGTTATTCGTTCAAGGATGCTGTAGGCAGGCAGAACTTGAAAAAGTTTTTCAGAAAATGGGCAATGAATACTCTTTCCTCTGAAAAAGCTCCCGACATGTCCCAAATACTTGCTCTTGTGATACTCGCTTCCTGCTGGGAAAAAGATGACGCTAAGCTCATATCTGAATTCTTCAAATCACCAAACCAGTGGATTAGAAGGGAAGCATTTACACTGATGCTCGGAAAAGACGAAAGGGCATTTGTAAAACAAGTTCCCGAAATTTTAGGCGATACGTCTGAATATGTAAGGATGGTAATTCCGGAAGGCTATCTCAAAAAAGCGAACGGTTCAGACCGCAGACCTGTGTATTTCAACGAAAAATCGATCGTAAACTATTATGGGGAGTCCAACTTTAACAATTATAGACAAACTCCAATCATGTCTAAAAAAATACAAGATGCGTTGAGAAAACTTATGAAAGATACTGTCCCACGTGTCAGGCTGGAAGCGTTCTTCACCATGCTTCAATATGCTAAACCGATAAAGGCGGAAGATTTTTCGGAAACGCTGGCGCTGTTCCCTGATCAGGATGCCATAGCTGAAAGAATAGGCGAAATGCTGGAAGAAAACTATAAGAAAATGGGACCGGAGACAATTGTGCTTCTTCCGTACCTTGATAAGTCGCGAAACTTGGAGGAAAAAGAAATCAGAAAAATCTACGCCTACTTTAAAAAAGACTATGAGTCATTAGACAAGTCGGCTGCTGATACTTATCTGGGAAGAACGGAACGGGACGGGAAAGAAGATGGATCGAAAGATAATGTCGGAAACAGGGAAACCGCATCTTACAAGGCCGTAGCGACGGAAAAGGTCAAACTCGTTTATTTTTCGAAACGGGGATGCAAGGATTGCGAAAAAGGACGTAAAATGCTGAACGATCTTAAACAGCTTTTCCCCGAAATGGAAATAGAAGAACATGATATCGATATGGTAAAGACAATGAAGCTCAATGAGGCTTACTGCGAACGCTTCAACGTGCCGGAAAATATCCGGCTCGTGGCGCCTGCGGTATTTGCGCAGGGCGGTTACCTGATAAAGGGAAATATCGGCTTTGACAGTCTCGGGAAACTTCTGGCTGACTCGCTCCGGCACCGCGACAGAGAATGGTATATAGTCATGCCGGATGAAATGATCTCGTCTGAAAAACGAATATCGGAGCGCTATGGGAAATTCTCCGTCGCCGTCATCATAAGCGCCGGCTTTCTGGACGGTATAAATCCATGTGCCTTTGCGACGATTATATTTTTTCTTTCATACCTGGCCGTTGCCCGCCGTAATCCTAGGGAAATTTTCTATGTGGGAGTCTCTTTCATTGCCGGAGTCTTCATCGCATACATCTCGCTGGGATTTGGTTTCCTTGAGATACTCGGTAGAATATCGGCGGCGAAAAGCATTGGAAAATATTTCAATTATGCGGTTGCTTTAATGGCTCTGGCAATCATGTTGCTTTCCATATATGATGGTATAATGTGCATGCGCGGGAAAATGGAAAAAATGTCGTTGCAGCTTCCTGAATTTCTGAAGGAAAAAATAAGATATTCCATCAGAGTCAGTATGAAGATGCGGCATTTCGTCATCGCCGCATTTGTCACCGGCATAATAGTATCGCTACTGGAACTTGCCTGTACGGGACAGGTTTATGCGCCGACGCTTCTTTTCATGCTTAAATCAGGCGCAAATAAAACAGGGGCGTTGAAGCAGCTCTTCCTTTATAATTTTGCGTTCATCATTCCTTTGTGTGTAGTGTTTGGATTTGCATATTTTGGGGTCAGGAGCGAGACGTTCATAGCTCTTATGAGGAGGCATACCGTCTTTGTGAAATTCGCAACGGCATTCCTCTTTATGTGCCTCTTTATACTGTTATTGATATTTTAGAGGTGATTTTTTAGCCCCGACTATCCCCAAATATTAGCTTCTGAGAATTGACGGATGATTTTGAACGCAAGCTATCCGTCAAATTGTCAATCATCCGCCAATTTTGCGATTTTGGAAGAACTGGACTGAGGTTTGTTTTTGAAAGATGCTTGAGCATCTGTTTGATGCAAACCTGTCTCCATATATTTTTGGGATACTGGCTCAATAATTGTACCTTGTCATAACGCTTTTCCATTCTATATTTATACTTTTTATCCATGACAACTAAGGCAGTGTAATGAAAAAACTTTTCTGGAAAGCCGTGCTATATATACTCCGGCAGATCAGTTCGACAGATATCAATGAACAGCTACTTCGAGAGAACGAATACCTTCAAGCCGAGCTTCAAATTTTCAAAGCTCAGCTCGGAAAAATCAAAAAGCGCCCAAGTTTTACAGACGAACAGCGGAAACTTCTTGCTGAAAAGGGCAGGGTGATAGGTAAAAGACTTTATGACCTTGCCACTATTGTAACCCCGTTGACGATTCTTCGCTGGCATCGAGAGCTTGTAGCGAAAAAAATTGACTCCTCGCAATCTTCCGAACGCAAAGTTGGCAGACCGTCAACTCCCAGAGACATAGAGGAACTCATCCTGACTATGGCGTTTGATAATCCATCGTGGGGTTATCTTCGCATTGCCGGTGCCCTCAAGAATCTCGGCTTTAAAATTTCAAAAAGTACCGTTTCAAATATTTTGAAAAACAATGACATCAATCCCTCCGGTGACCGCAAGCACGGGGGCATGTCATGGGCTGACTTCATCCGGCTTCATAAAGATGTAATTCGGGCGACTGATTTTTTTAGCACCGAGAGGTTTGGACAAAGTTCGGTCTCGTTACGTTTTATGTGCTTTTCTTTATCCATACAGGCACCCGTAAGATTGTCATCGGAGGCTTCACACCAAATCCGGATGGTTCATGGATGGCGCAAATTGCCAGAAACCTTACCGGCTATGATGGCAAACTTTTGGGAGGAAAATACCTCATTCATGACCGCGATGCAAAATACACCGAACAATTCGATGCAATCATGAAAAGTATTGGCATCAAGCCAATCCGTTTACCGCCTCGGTTTCCGAATTTGAATCCCCACGCGGAGAATTTTGTGGCTAAAATAAAATCAGAAAGTCTTGATTACATGATTTTCGTCGGTGAAAAATCGCTACGGAAAACAGTTTCTGAATTTCTTGTCCATTATTACGGAGAGCGGAACCATCAGGGCTTGGATAATTGTATTCCATTCCCGGATACTTCTGTAGGCTGTGCCGAAGGTAAAATCAAACGAAAAGAACGTCTCGGCGGACTTCTGAAATACTATTACCGCGAAGCTGCGTAACCGACAGCCTTGCCATAGCGCTTTCAACTTTCCGGATTATTTCCGGTGAGATTTATATTGTCAATGAGCACAAATCAAGCACATTTTTGCCATTGATTTTTATTTTCAAGATACTCTGATTCGTAAAATGTCAGATTTTCTGTCAAAGTTCGATTTCCCAAATGAAATTTTACGCCTCAAATTCTGCGTCAACTGCCCGTCAAGTCTTTGGACTGAATATTTGAATAGGCCGCGATATGTTCAATCAATATCTAATATTTTCTTGAATTGTGGGAGTAAGAGTTGTATCGGGCGTTCATTTTTGAAAATAACCTTACCGCTGCACATGGTGCCGGATTCTATTTTCTGGTCGGGCCCCGACGAGGAAGACCACTCAAAACCGCTGAAATTATGGCTGTCCCTAAGCATGGAAATCCTAACTTCGATAAGAGGTCCTGTTGTCAACATCTGCGAGACAAGGGCTGAATTTCCGAGAACTTTCTTCATTGATTCCGGGGAGGATGGATAATCGGCGACGTAAGTGACGAGCCCGAGGATACAGCCGTAATCCTCGTTGGCCACAGTAGATGGATATACATAAGCCTTCATTCCGGGGTTGAGTTTTTTACCCTGGAAATGATTCACGTAAAGCAATGCCTCCAGACTGTTTTCCGGATTTTTTAATGTGGCTACCGGAGCACCGGCTGCTATCATATCCCCTTTGCTGTACTTTATTTCAGATACAATTCCAGAGGAACACGAAATGATTTCGGAAAACAGTTTATAGCGGGAATTTAATTGAGACAAACTACGTTTTTGGGAGTTGAGCATGTTTTCACTTTTCAAGAGTTCCATTTCGGCATCTCTCTTGAAAACAGCGAGAGTGCTTTCAACCTGATTTAAAACCAGCTTACTGTCGTTGATGCCGTTAATAACGATATCAACCTGGTTTCTAATAGCTTCCACTTCCTTGTGTGTGATGATTTTATGTTCTTCAAGTTTTTTAAGTGAAAGCAGATAGTTTTCGAGAAAATCAAGATGTTTCTGGAGGCTTTCAATTTTGAATTCCAGGTTTTTCCGTTTTTCTTCCGCGTTTTTATCCTCAATTGCGATATTGCGTTCGTAATATTTTTCAAGTCTGGAGTGTTGTTTTTCAAAATCCTTGCAGTTAAGGATGTTGTCTTCGATATTTTTTTTCAATTCCGGCAAAGCCAGTCTGGCTATGACCGTATTTGCGTGCACTTTGCTACCGGGTGAAACCGTAATATCGGTTATTTGTCCGGCCCCGATGCTTATAACATCCATTGCGCCATCGCGATAAATCAATATTCCGTTGCCTGGAATAGTCATTTGAATGTTGCCCCAAATGCTCCATGTCAGAGCGGCTATAACAATAATTCCTCCAATAAGTACAGCCAGCCAGCCGTCCGGTCTGGTTATAGTCAAAAGGGAATCAAGGGACTCGGGAGAATTCAGTTTCTCCAGATTTTTTTTTCTGAAAAGAGATTTAGCCATTGAATATACCTATTTATGTTATTTACCAGTCTCCCCTGAATTTTTTAAATCCATGGGTAATTTTTCAATTTGACCGTTTTTTATTTCAAGGAAAATTATATTCCTATCTATATTTCCATTTTCAGTGAAAGCTATTTCTCCGCTTATATTGTCGCTGTATTTCATTTTTTTCATTGTTTGAGCAACTTTTGCAGGATCGGAAGATCCCACTTTCTTCATTGCCTCCGCGAGAAGCATCACTGCTTCCGCCGATTGAAAAGCTAGAGGGGAAATAGGTTGATTTATCATTTGTTTATATTCTTCGGACATCTTCTGAAATTCAGGAGTTTTCAAATCAACAAGTATCGGCATGTAAATTGTCATGCCCTTAACCAGGAATTTCTTAAGGTCATTGACATCGTGTCCCAGATCAAGCATTACAGGTTTGTTGATATTCGCTTTTTCCAGTTGTTCGAGCGCAGTCCTCAAATCTTTTTCGGTTTTGGAAATTACAAAAATTGCATCAAATTCATATGCTTTCTTCCAGTGCGAAAATGCTTCCATTACATGTTTACTGTGAGCATTTTCAGGCAACATTTCCATGACCGGTATTTTGATGAAATGCTTGCTTGCCTGGTTTGAGAACATAGTTGCCAGGCTTCCGCTGTATGAATCATCATAATAGGCAATGGCGACATTTTTCCATTTCAGAAATTCAGCAAATTCAGCCGAAACCTTAATCAATGCTGTATCGTCGGGAGTATTCCTGAAAAATCTTGAAAACCCTTTCGTCGTCAAATCAGGTGATGTGGCAAGCGGTGAAATCTGCAATATTCCGTAATACTCGAAATTCGGGGCCACCATCTCACAGAAAGAAGAGTATTCCGGCCCGATCACCGCCACTGTCTTCAAGTCCTCACAGAATTCTTGCGTTATTTGGAGCATTTTTTCCGCTGAACCTTTGTTATCTTTAAAGACGAGCTCCAGTTTCCGTCCGTTGACTCCACCCGCGGCATTTATTTTTTCAACTTCAAATTTTGCGCCATAATACAAGTCAGGCGAATTCTCGTTATCGCATACGACTCCCAGACGGATAGGGGCAGATTTGTCTTTTTCCGCCATTTGCGAACGCGCGGACGAGGCTCCGATCATGACATTGTATTCACTTATAGATTTGGCTATAAGAACACCGAACCAGCAAACACAAAAGATGGTCAGCACTCCAAACAGAGACCAGAATAAAAATTTCAGAAAAGTCATCATTTTATACGTTCCTTTAAATAAAAATTAAAGCATTTGCCTGTTTGCCAGGACAGCAAACATTCCTTTGGGGTTTTTCATTAATTCCGAGAATGTCCCCGCCTGCACAATCTGTCCGTTATAAACCACCAGGATTCTATCCGCATGACGCACTGTATTCAAACGATGGGCTATGCATATTCTAGTCGATTTGAGTTTTTCAAGACTTCTGGCCACAACTGCCTGACTTTCATTATCAAGTGAACTTGTGGCTTCATCGAAAAAAAGCATCCTCGGTTTTTTTGCTATCGCCCTTGCAATGAGCAGCCTTTGTTTCTGTCCGCCAGAAAGAGTGCTTCCACCATGCGGCACGTAAGTGAACATCTGCATCGGCATTTCCCGTATTTCCTGGGCCAGACCGGCAAGTTCAGCAGCATCCCATGCATCATTTATTGTCATTGAAGTGGAGCTTCCGACAATGTTCTGGAAGATGTTTCCCTGCATTACTGTGTCATTCTGAAGGACTGTTCCAATCTGTTCCCTGACACCTCTGATATCCAGGCTGTGTATGTCCTGTCCGTCGAAAAGTATTGTTCCACCCGAAGCTTTGTCGAATCTGAGCAGAAGTCTGAGAATTGTGCTTTTTCCTGCACCTGACGGTCCAACAATGGCAACAAACTCACCGGGATTTATTTCAAGGTTCACGCTCCTTAGAACAGGAGTTGAAGTCCCTTCGTATGTGAACGAGACGTTCTGCATGGAAATCTTGCCTTTGAGTTCGCCTGGCGCAATCATTGAACTTGTAACTTCAGGTGCTGTGTCCAGTATGGGTTTGGCCCGCATATACATAGGATAGACAAATACCAGGGACAACGCAATTCCGCACATTGAAATGACAGCGGCAGTAAACTGCCCTAGCGCTGCGTTGAAGCAGAGGAACGTTCCCAGAGAAAGCGATGCTATCAGTCCGCTGGCGGTGAAAATAAAAATCACCAGTATATAGAAAAGAATGGGAAGACATGCGGCAAATGTCTGTATGCTGCAATTGGCCAATCCTACGCCGAATGATATTCTGCGCAATTCCCCGTAATAAGTAATCCATCTGGCAAATGCACGTTTTTCGGCCCCTGCCACACGCAGTTTCGTTATCCCTGTAATAAACTGCAACTCCATGCCATAAAGTTTTCCTAAAATATTTTCAAGCGTCATCTGCACTGCCATTTGTTTTTTTAGGACTATAAAAATAAAAAGCAAACTGACTATGCTCATACCCAGGCAGAGCAAACCTAATTGCCAGATATAAATGAGCATAAGGATAATATTTAACATTGTGGTAAGCGCGGCAAGGGCTGTAGTCAAAACCTGTCCCGTAATGATCTGCTGAAGATTCTCCACCACCAGTGCCCTGCGGGAAAGGTCGCCTGCGGAAAATTTTCTGAAGAATGGAAGCGGCAGGCTCATAACTCTGTCAAACACCGCGGACTGCAACCCGAAATTGGACAGTCCCTGAAAACGCAGCAGAGCGATACTTCTTGTAAGAACAAACACACCGGAACCTATAACCGCAAAGAACAATCCGAACGCGATCTGCCCCAGTGTCGCGATATCCCCGTTCACGACGACTTCGTCAATTATCCATGCTGTAGCAACGGGAAGCGCGAACCCCAGAAGAGCGGAAGCTATCCCGGCTACAATGACTGTGATAAAATCGGATTTCCCCGCCGTTAACGCCATATGAAACAGGTCTTTGAATAAAAGGGGGCGGGCGGGAAATCCCGCGTAAATCATGTAGGCGTCATGATCAATTAAACAAACCTCGTCTTTTCTGAGATGCCTTTTTTTGCCTTCGGCAGGGTTAACCATGATATAGCCTTTTCCCGAAAAACCGAGAAGCGCCACGGGGACTGGAGCAGTTTTCTGTTCTCCAGATTTCATAAATCCTATCAGCGGCCCGTTATCTGAACTTTCCCAGCCGTCGTACAGTTTGACTTTACGGCAGCGGAGTTTATTGAATCTGCATATGGATTCGACAGGACTGTCTTTGCTTATAGTGGCTGGAGCTTTTATGGTCGCGCCTATCTGATCTCCTATGATTTGACATGCCTTTACAAGAGGGTCCTGTTCGTCAACTCTCAAACTTTTCTTGTCAAGTATGGTCCCCACATTTTTCAGGGAAAGCGAAAAGTCTTTTTCTTCCAGTGCCTGCTGCTGTCTGAATCCTGCCCAGCGTCTGAGTTCGGTTGCCGAGACATCTTCAAATACGGACATTTGCACGCATTGCCAGAAATTAGCGATGCCAGTGAAGTTTTTGTCAACTTTCAGCAGTTTGTCTGTTTTTAAAGAGTCAAGAATAGAATCGGTTTTCACCGAAAGCCAAAGGCTGGGAGGCAATGGATAAAGAAGCCCGTTGTCAAGCTTCTGCAAAGCGTTATTGCCTCCATATGAGAGTTCTCCGTTTCTGCAAACAAACCAGATAAGGTCCTGAGGGCCGCCTGCTTCAAGATTATGAGGCAACTGGATATTTTTGCCGACATCAAGGTTTCTTACTATATGGCGCGGGGGAAGTTGAGAACTTATATGATGCGCCATGCCTTTTATGAATTTGTCAACCTTTGCCGCGTATTCGCCGTTTTTATCTTCATCAATAAGTTTTTTGAAATTGGCGGGAGAAATGCATGCAGCTCTTGTGCCTTCACTGCCCGTCACGTAAAATTCGGGTTTTATATTTGACTCCACCGGGGCGCATCCGAAAAATAAATCTCCGGCGTCAAGATGAAGCATGTGGAATCTGGTGCCGACCGTATTGCCCATTTCCTTATTAACGGCAAAAATATCGGCGGAATTTTCCAGTATGAGCCATATCTGGCCGTTGTCCTCTATCTTCCTGGGCGAGTTGCCCCGGAGCGCGATCACCCTTGATTTTACCTTTGGAATTTCTATACTGTTTTTAGGCATTTTGCACCTGAGTAAATTCATCTTCCGCCCAGAGTTTAGCATATCTGCCGTTAAGTTTCATAAGTTCGTCGTGAGAACCTCTTTCAATTACCGCGCCTTTATCCAGAAGCACAATTTCATCCGCGTCGCGTATAGTACTCAGTCGATGGGCGATTATGAGGCATGTGCATCCTCTGCGCCTGAGGTTTTCATCGATTCGCTTTTCTGTTGCCGGATCAAGTGAATTCGTGGCCTCGTCGAGGACGAGGATCCTCGGGTTGCCGACAAGCGCCCTTGCTATTTCTATCCGTTGCTTCTGACCGGTAGAAAAATTCTTGCCGCCTTCCTCCACTTTACTGTCATATCCGTTAGGGCGCTGTGCCAAGACATCGTTGATGCACGCGTCCCTGCAGGCTTTGTCTACATTTTCCATTGGAACAGTCTCGTCCCAGAGAGTCAGGTTATCCATAACGGTGCCTTCAAAAAGAAAAATTTCCTGGTCCACCATTGACAGGGAATTTCTGAGAATGTAGTTGGGGACATTCTGGCGGGGGACACCGTCAAACAGTACTTCCCCCGACCATGGCTGATGGAGTCCGGCCACAACTTTGGCCACCGTTGATTTCCCGCTGCCGGAACTTCCCGTCAATGCTATTCGATAGCCCGGCTTGAATGTAAGATTGAAATCCTTTATGAGGGGCGCTTCGAGCGGATTGTATCCGAAACTTATGTTTTTAAGTTCCACATTTCCGGTAAGGTCTTTGTCCAAAAGCATGTCCCACTTTTTTTCCATTCTTTCATCTATGTTAGTGTCAAGCGGATAGTCTATCACATCATCAAGCCTTTTCATACATGCCGTAGCGTCCTGGACTGACCCGCCGAGGGCCACAAGCTGCATAACCGGCGCTATAAAAAATTCCATCAGCATCTGAAACGCCACAAGCTCGCCGACCGTCATTTTGCCATTCATTATCAGGAGCGCGCCCGCGCAAAGAACGATAGCGCTGTTTGCCAGCATAAGGAACTGCGGCATGACGACCATTTGCTGGACAGTTCTTCCAAGCTGTTGCGAACAGGTGGCCGCCTTTGCCTGAAAACCGGCCCAGTAGTTGAATACGTCATCCTCGCCGGCTTGCGCCTTTATGGTTTCAATCATCTGGAAAGCGGCCATTGTAGTGGCTGTCATTTTCCCTTTTTCCTGCATCACTCTTAAACACATGTCGCGCCGTGAACGTGACATCTTGCTCAGAAACGCGAAGTTTGCCATCACCGTAATCACGCCTACAAGGGCTAAGGACCAGTTGTACATAAAAAGGGCGAGCCCGTAAAAGAAAACCATTATAATATTCAGGAAGGCAGTGGCAAGCTGTCCGGAAAAGATGTTTGCCAGAGTATCGTTCAACTGTGATCTCTGGGTTATTTCCGCGGCGTAGCGCTGTGAAAAAAACTGGATGGGCAGACGGAGAATGTGCCACATGAAACAACTGGTGCTTTTGAGGACCATCTTGGTTTGGGTGCGCAGAAGATAATACTGCTGCGCCCATGTAAGTATGGAACGTACAATCATCGTGATCGCAAGGCCTATAAGCAGCGGAGGCACCCAGTCATACATCTGCTTTACCATTATTTTGTCCACAAATACACTCAGTAAAACCGGCACAGCCAGGCCGGGCAGAATAAGGAAAAGCGTAGCCAGCACAGCGAAAACAAGCCCGTCATTGAGTCCCTTCAGACGCCGGAGCACACGCTTAAATCCGGTAAGAAGCATACCTCTTTTTGTGAAGTTTTCACCCGGTTCGAAATACATTGCGACTCCGGTGAAACTTTCATCGAATTCTTTCCAGCTTATGGTCCTGGGCCCGGTAGCCGGATCGTTGATAAAGACTTTGCCTTTGGAACATCCCTCAATCACAATAAAATGACAGAAATTCCAGAAAACGATCACAGGCATTTTTACCGTATCGAAAAGCGAGGCCGGTTCCTTTTTGAAAAATTTCCCTTTCAGTCCGTACTTTTGGGCAGCTTTGGATATATTGTCGGCCCTGCTGCCGTCGCGTGAAACGCCGCAGTCGCGCCTAAGTTCTTCGAGCGGCACATTACAGCCGTAGTAGGCAAGGATGATGCCTAATGCGGCGGCCCCGCATTCAACGGCTTCCATCTGTAATACAGTCGGAGTATATGCTATTTTAGTTTTTATCAATGGTTTCAGTTAAATCTTTCATCAGGAATATTTTCAATACTCAGGATGAACATACAGGATTTAATATACTTTTTCAATCTTGACCAATATCTTTTTCAACACCAAAAGATTCAGTGCATGAATCTGTAAGTTTCTCCATCAGCTTTTCGAATATCTTCAACAGAGATGTATTCCATTCATAAATGATGAAACATCCTTTTTCGGGGCCGTACATAGCGTGAAGCCAATACGCGTGAATGACAGTCTGGATTATTATCCCGCGCATTCCATTTGCTACCGGATCATTGTAAATCTGCGTGTACCTGATGGTGTCGGGGTTTATACGGTGAGTTATAAACCAGCCGGCAACAGAATCGTCCTTGAGGATCGCGAAACTGTTCAGCTTCTCCATCTTTTCCGGTTCCCTGAAAGGGGTATTGTCATCAGTCCAGCCGCCGGGCTGATTATGCCTGCTCTTTATCTGGGCGATTTTCTCGGGCTGAAGTTCACACCATTTTACCAGTTCGAAACCTTTGGGAAGCAGGGCATTCTTATATTTTTCATAGCGGGGGTTTTCCTGTATCTCGCGGTAAAGGTTTTCGCGTGAAAAATATATAAGCTTCATTCTTTTTTGCGGTTTGCTCCAGCCGTTTTTTTCGAAAAGCCGTTTTACGGCCCCGAAGGACGGCATCGCGGAAGTGAATGCCGCCTTGATTTTTGAGCATCCGGCGGCAGCGGCTTTTTTCTCGAACTGTTTCAGGAGCATGGATGCGATGCCTTTTTTCCTGAAAAACGGATTTACGTAGACAGAGAGCATTTCAGCTTCTTTGTTCTCAAAGCGTCCCAGTATCAGGCCGGACACTTTATTGCCGGAGTAAGAGGCGAGGGCGCAGATGCCCTTGCCTCTGCCTGTCATATCAAGCATAGGCCGATAGTTTGGAAAAGTCATTTTCCGTAAGTCTGCGGACGGATTTCCAGTCAATTCTCTTAGCAAAAGCATAAGGCATTCTCTGGCATGCTAATATCTCTTATTTATAACTAATTACTTTTTCGAGATCTTTTTCACTCAGTTGCTGGCCGCTGATTGTAATGGAGCCTCTATCGTCGCCGAGACTTATAATGGTATTACCGTCCTGATGGGAAACACTGATATTCTCCGCGGCGGCCCCGGATATTTCAATCTTATCCTGCGAGTTGTTAAAGTCGGTGATAGTGTCATTGCCGTCTCTGGCGGAGAATGTAAAAGTATCACTGTCGGCCCCGCCGGAGAGAATGTCGTTGCCTGACCCGCCGGAGATCGAATCATTGCCGCTGCCGCCATAGATTTTGTCATCGCCGGAGTTGCCTGATATTGTATCATTCCCAGTACCGCCGTTCAGGGTATCATTGCCGCTCGAATCGACTATGACATCATCCCCCGCCCCGCCGTCGACATAATCATTGCCTCTCCCGCCATCGATAGTATCATTGCCATCTCCACCATTGATAGTATCAAAACCATAATCTCCGCCAAAGATCTTATCATTACCCGTCCCGCCGTCGATACTATCATCGCCAGAACCGCCATCAATACTATCATTGTCTGCTCCGCCATGGATAGTATCATCACCGTAACCGCCGTCAATGGTGTCATCGCCGGCCCCGCCATCAATGCTATCCCTGCCATATTCCTTTCCGCCATAGATAGAGTCATTGCCATTGCCGCCGTAGAGAGTATCATTATCCCTCCCGCCGTCGATAGTATCATTGCCATTGCCGCCGTCGATTTTATCATCGTCGGGGCCACCACTGACATAATCATTGCCTTCCCCCCCCATGAGACTGTCATTGCCATAGCCGGTGGAGACTATATCATTCCCCCCCCTGCCGTCGACAGTATCATCGCTCCAGCCAATCCCGACGTAGAGCTTATCATCGCCTTCGGTACCTGTAACGTTTGAACCTTTACCGCCTATCACGCTTTCGAGCATGGACTCATCCATTTCCAGATCGGGACAGCTTTCAAGGAACGCGAAGTAATCCTCCTCCGAGAAGCTGTATCCCATTTCAGCGGCTTTTCTGAGAATGCTTTTCACTTTGGAAGGGTCGATGGTGGCTAAGGCCTTCATTTCCGCGTAAAGCGCCGGTTCTGCTTTGAGTGCCGCGTAAAATTTCTGCGCGTTTTCAAGTGACATGCTAATATCTCCTATTTATAAGTAATGACTTTATCGAGATCTTCTTTACTCAGTTGCTGATCGCTGATGGTAATGGAGCCGTTATAGCCGCCGAGATTGATAATGGTGTTGCCGTCCTGATGGGAAATACTGACATTCTCCGCTGTGACCCCGGATATTTCAATCTTATCCTGCGAGTTGTTAAAGTCGGTGATAGTGTCATTGCCGTCTCCCGCGGAGAATGCAAAAGTATCATTTCCCTCACCACCTGAAACCTTGTCATTGGCGATACCGCCTGAAATCTTGTCATTGCCATCCCCGCCGTAGATTGTATCATTGCTTGATCCGCCGTCGATAGTGTCATCACCCGCGCCGCCATCGATAGTATCATTGCCAAAACCTCCGGCTATCTTGTCATTGCCATCCCCGCCCAGAAGGCTGTCATTACCCACCCCGCCTGAGATAGAATCATCACCCGCGCCGCCGTCAATGCTATTTTCTCCATATTCCTTACCGCCATCGATAGTATCATTGCCATCTCCGCCTGAGATAGAATCATCACCAGCCCCGCCGTCTATATTATCATCACCCGCGCCGCCGGAGATAGTGTCATTGCCTTCCCAGCCATCAATAGTATCATCACCCGCCCCGCCGATAAGACTATCATCTCCATCTCCGCCGTTAATAGTATCATTGCCTGTTCCGCCGTCAATAGTGTCATTGCCATAACCGCCGGAAATATAATCAAGGCCATCCCCGCCGTTAATAGTATCATTGCCCGCCAGTCCGTCTATATTATCATCTCCTGCGCTGCCGTTGAGACTATCATTGCCGTAGGTCCCTGTAATATTCTTGCCGCCGACCACGCCTTCGAGCATGGATTCGTCCAATTCCAGGTCGGGGCAGCTTTCCAGAAAGGAAAAGTAATCCTTTTCTGAGAACTCGTATCCCATTCCAGCGGCTTTATCTAGAATATATTTGACTTTGGAAGGGTCGCTGGTGGCCAATTCCTTCATTTCAGAGTAAAGTTCCGGCTTGGCTTTGACCGCCGCGTAAAATTTCTGCGCGTTTTCAATAGACATGCTTATATTTCCTATTTATATGTAATTACCTTTTCGAGGTCTTTTTCACTCAATTCCTGTCCGCTGATTGTAATTGAACCTTTATCGCCACCTAGATTGATAATGGTGTTGCCGTCCTGATGGGAAATACTGATATTGTCCGAGTTGGAACCGGAAATTTCGATTTTGTCCTCATCACTGTTAAAGTCGGTGATAGTGTCATTGCCGTCTCTGGCGGAGAATGTAAAAGTATCACTGCCTAAACCGCCGGTGATATTATCATTGCCGGAACCGCCGGAGATATCATCATTGCCCCAACCGCCTACGATAGTATCACTGCCATCACCGCCGGTGATACTATCATTGCCGGAACCGCCGTCGATAGTATCATCGCCCCATGCGCCGAAGATAGTATCACTGCCATCACCGCCATCGATCCTGTCATCGCCATCACCGCCGATGATAATATCATTGCCGGAACCGCCGTCGATATAATCATTGTCGAAACCGCCGTCGATATAATCATTGCCATCACCGCCGTCGATACTATCATTGCCGGAACCGCCGTCGATACTATCATTGCCGGAACCGCCGTCGATACTATCATTGCCGGAACCGCCGTCGATATAATCATTGCCGTAACCGCCGGAGATAGTATCACTGCCGGAACCGCCGAATATAGTATCATTGCCGTAACCGCCGTCGATATAATCATTGCCGTAACCGCCGGAGATAGTATCATTGCCGAAACTGCCGTCGATATAATCATTGCCATCACCGCCGGAGAGACTATCATTGCCATCACCGCCGTCGATAGTATCATTGCCCCTCCCGCCGGAGAGACTATCATTGCCCCTCCCGCCGGAAATACTATCATTGTCATCACCGCCGGGGATAGTATCATCTCCGTTGCCTCCGTTGCTCTCTGAAATGTTTTTACCGCCGACAACGCCTTCGAGCATGGACTCGTCCAATTCCAGGTCGGGGCAGCTTTCCAGAAAGGAGAAGTAATCCTTTTCTGAAAACGAATATCCCATTTCAGCTGCTTTTTTGAGAATGCTTTCCACTTTGGAAGGGGCGCTGGTAGCTATGCCCTTCATTTCAGCGTAAAGCTCCGGGTTGGCTTTGACCACCACGTAAAATTTCTGCGCGTTTTCAATAGACATAATGATGTTTCCTATTTATATGTAATTACTTTTTCCAGGTCTTTTTCACTCAGTTCCCGGCCGCTGATTGTAATGGAACCTTTATCGCCACCTAGATTGATAATGGTGTTGCCGTCCTGATGGGAAATACTGATATTGTCCGAGTTGGAACCGAAAATTTCGATTTTGTCCTCATCACTGTTAAAGTCGGTGATAGTGTCATTGCCGTCCTTTGCTGAGAATGCAAAAGTATCATGGCCTGACCCGCCGGTGATAGTATCATTGCCAAAGCTGCCATTAATAGTATCATTGCCTGATCCACCATCAATAGTATCATCGCCATCATTGCCGAAGATATAATCATCTCCCTTACCGCCGGAGATACTATCATCGCCCCATGCGCCGAAGATAGTATCACTGCCATCACCGCCATCGATCCTGTCATCGCCATCACCGCCGATGATAATATCATTGCCGGAACCGCCGTCGATAGTATCATTGCCGAAACCGCCGTCGATAGTATCATTGCCATCACCGCCGGAGATAGTATCTTTGCCATGCCCGCCATCGATCCTGTCATCGCCATCCCCGCCGGAGAGACTATCATTGCCCCAACCGCCGTTGATCCTATCATTGCCTTCACCGCCGGAGATACCGTCATTGCCTGACCCGCCGTCGATATAATCATTGCCTTCACCGCCGGAGATAGTATCTTTGCCGTCCCCGCCGTCGATAGTATCATCCCCATCCCCGCCGGAAATACTATCATTGCCATCACCGCCGGAGAGACTATCATCTCCGTTGTCCCCTGTAATGTTTTTACCGCCGACCACGCCTTCGAGCATGGACTCGTCCAATTCCAGATCGGGGCAGCTTTCCAGAAAGGAGAAGTAATCCTTTTCTGAAAACGAATATCCCATTTCAGCTGCTTTTTTGAGAATGCTTTCCACTTTTGAAGGGGTGCTGGTAGCTATGCCCTTCATTTCCGCGTAAAGTTCCGGCTTTGCTTTGACCGCCACGTAAAATTTCTGTGCGTTTTCAATAGACATGCTTATACACCCTTTTCTTTGTATTTTTACTGCCTATCTTCAGGCGGAAGGAAAATTCCTGCCGCTGATATGTTTTTCAGATCATCTTGAGTCAGTTCACCATCATAACAGTCTTTTGGGAACTCGATTGTGTTTTCTGCGTCTTTCGAGGCAAAATAATTTTCTATGGCATTCTCAAGATGAGCTTCACTCAGGAATTCCTTCAGCAATTCAGGATCTTTTTTAAGCGCGATGCGAAAATCCTTCACGTCATGCGCTGCCAGTGAAGATTCAAAATATTTTTCTATGAGCTCATTTTTCCCCATGATAAAAAACCTCTTCTTGTTTATAAATTAACAAAAGTAGCGAAAAAGTAACATGTTTTCCCCAAAAAAACTGATTTTTTACAAAATATATTCACATATCCGTTGAAAGTTCAGGATTATTTCAAGATATCTGAAATCAGACGCATCTGGGCCGGAAGGCAGACTTTTTTCAGGTCATAATTGCGCAAAATGAACTCCCTGGCGTTTTTTCCTATTCTCACTGAATTTTCTCTGTCAGAGATAACATTGTCTACCTTTTCAGCCAATGCGGCTGAGTCGAAAAAGTCCGAGAGAAATCCCGTTTCTCCATCAGTAATCATCTCTTCGACAGGCTTTGTCCTGGAACCTATCACCGGGCATCCGCAGCTCATGGCCTCAAGCATGGACCATGAAAGAACAAACGGGTAGGTGAGGTAAATATGGGCTTTTGCAATTTGGAAAAGAGAAATTAGGTTGGAATAAGGTATTTTTCCGGTGAAATGCACCCTTGACAGATCCGGCTTTACCTCGTCAAGATATTTTTGTTTGTAGGTTTTGCCGGGAGGAAGTTTGGTGCCGTAGCTTACTTCATCCCCCCCGACTATGATAATCCGGGCTTTCGGACGTCTTTTCAGTATGTCCGGCAGCGCACGGCAGAATATATGCCATCCCCTGTAGGGTTCCAGATTGCGGTTGACAAAGGATATTACCTCGTCTTTAACTGTAAGAATTTGTCCATCAGGAAGTTTGAATGATGCCGACGGTTCCGGTTTCGCCACGTCCGTATCTATCCCGTCAAATATGACAGATATTTTGTCTTTGTACGCTTCAGGATGATTTTCATGCTGCCAGCGTGTCGGGCTTATACCTCGCTCACAGGCATCCAGCGACAAGAGAAGATGGGAATTCATTATCCTCAACTTGGCACTGGAATCAATTTCATTATTAGAAAATTCCGGATCAAAGTTCAATGTGCTCTTTCCGCCGTAATAAAATTCGCAGAAAGAGAGGAGTTTGGCCTCCGGGAACACGTCTTTGAGAAAGAGCGCTTCTCCCCAGCCGGGATGAGCGCATATAATATCAGGAATAAATCCGATTTTCCTGAGTTGTATGCAAATCCTCGCCACAGCCTGTCCGCGTCTTACCTGTTCCTCAAATGCCTCAAGATAACGGTGCGTGTTTTTTCCAGCGCCTTCAGGCTTTTTATAGAAGCAATAGTTGATATTGTGGTGTTTCAGCCAGAGTTTTCTTTCAGGTTTTTCCTCGCTGATGGAGTAAACTTTGTTGTTTCTGTTCCGTGCCAGCTCGGCAGCCAGATGTTTATACTGACCGGGAAAGTTCTGATGGACAAAAAGTATTTTCATTGTTGTTCCAACTGTCTTTCTATGCAGGACCTCAATTCTTTCCTCATCCGGTAAAGCCTTTCTTTAACGGTCGCCTCGGAAAGTTTAAGAGCTTCCGTTATCTCGGAAGTAGACATCTTTTGATAATATTTCATCTTCAGAAGGGACTTTTTATCTTCCGTCAGTTTTTCCATGCACTTGTCAATGCTCCAATACATGTTTTGTATGGAATCATTTTCTTTCTCCTCCGCCCTGCTGGAAATGTCTGCGAGTTCCGAATCAAAAACATTGTTTCCCGATTTTATTGTACGCAAGTATTTCAAATATTCAATGCGTGCAATCCCCAATGTCCAGCTTTTGAAAGAACCCTTTTCCTGATCAAAATCAGAAAAGTTTTTCCAGGCCGTCAACGCAATATTCTGAAAAATATCATCCCTGTCCCCTGCTGAATATACCCAAGCCTTAAGAACACCTTTTATGCAAAGGCCTGTCTCCAGCCAGTATTTTGTAAACCTCGAATAAACATCTGTCATCAAGATGGCCTTTACTTTTTGCTCCGTTATTCAATATAAAACAAAAGGAGCGCACACCCAAACATTTAAAACTAAAAAACAGGTGTTTTTTTGCAACCCGGATTCGACTGCACTGCCAAAAGTCCGCAGGCATTTTCGGCAAAAACAGCGCCTCATTTTTTTCTCCATCGAAATTCTTAGCAAGAAGATGCTTGCCGAGCGGTCATTTTACAATCCGACGTTCGCTGTCAAACTTGCATTTTTAGCCCTCTCGACAAGGGGGGCGCAATAGCGATTGTAGTTTTCGCTATAATCATCGGGCTGAATAAAATTATTGGCAGGTGAAATGATGAGATTATTTTGGATACTTTTATTGTTACCGTTATTCTTCTGTCTATTTTTCTGGAGCAATTTTTTCATAAGACGGAAGACTCTCTGCGCTGAATGCGCTTCTGTAAAAACTGAAAAGGACAACAGTTTGTAATTAAAGAATGCATGAGCATTCGTAACTTTCGAACCTTATACCAGATTCTCTTCTGAATGTGAACGTTTCCCTACACCCTCATGATACGTCAAGGGATTATTCAGGGTTCCAGCGGGAGGTCGGATAAGGACTACTTTCACCCCTCATGTCTGTTATTGGCTTTGTCCGATGCTTTCCAGGATTTTCCAGATAGTACGCAGGGATGGGTTAATATCAATTATCA
>Ga0154588_1075_pt1 | contig 46357 bp, 43 predicted proteins | sample RifGroF2_FD_116017 | JGI IMG/M metagenome (GOLD analysis project Ga0154588, IMG submission 116017) | Lentisphaerae bacterium GWF2_44_16
ATACTCCACTATAAATTATACTTCACTTGTACTGTGGTGCCTTCTTAACACTCTTGATGTGATTCCTGAAAAATTCCGCAAGGAACGGACTGTTTTCTGGAATTTTGAAAGTGAAGCACTGACTGGAATTGAAAAGGCGACTTCCTTTTTATGCAGCTGCGTAAATAAAAACGGCGAGATGCTATGGGAAGAAAATGAAACCAGCACGGCGAAACACACTATTTGGACGTATATACTTACCTTTAATGTTCTGATGAGGGCCGGAGGAATAGAAAATACAAAGACCGCAAAAAAAATAATGGAATTCCTTCGCAGCAAAAAGACAGCATCAGGGCTTCTCCCTATGAAAGACAAAGGAGAGGAAATTACTGAATGCGCATATAAACAGGCGGATTTTCTGCTTTTCATTCTGCCGTTCATAAAATAAGAGGAGACTGTTATGGCAAAAGAAAACGACAATACAGATCCGGCATATAAAAAAATATATGAAGGCGTTATCGAGGACATAAAAAACGGCAGCGCAGGAAAAATTTCTGTAAATAATGTCGCTGAGAAATACGGCGTAAACAGGAACACCGCCGATAAAGCGATAAACATGCTCGAACAGAACGGCTGGGTCAGAAGAGTTAAAAGAAAAGGGACTTTTCCGGTAGAGCAGAATTCAGGAAAAATCTACTCTATAAATATCCTTTACGATCACGACTCGTTCCAGCATAATTTTCTGAACTCATATCCTTTTGTGCATGTCAAACTGATCGACAGCATTTTCAAGAGTGAATTAATGTCAAGGTGCAATCTGCAAATGCTTTTCATGGATTCCACGGAAAGTGTTGACCGCAGAAGACAGAAGCTTCTTTCGCTCGGAGCAAAAAGCGGACTGGTAATACTTGATCCGCTCTACGGTTTCGATGACATTATGAAAATAATAAAGACAGAACATATTCCATACATCACCTTTACCGATCCTGTTCATGACATCAATACGGTATTTCACAAACACTGGAACGGAACGTCCAAAGCCGTTGAGTACCTGATTAAAGCTTCCGGAAGAAAAAAAATAATGTTCCTGTCCAACGAAAGAAAACAGAAAATAATTAAACCAAGATACGAGGCTTATCTCAACGCTCTGAAAGCGAATGATATTGATTTCAGTGAAGAATTCGCGTTTGACCTGGATGTGAATAATAATGAAAATGTTCAGGAATTGGTATCAATACTGAAGTCAAAAAAATTTGACGGCATATTCGCGTCAAGTTTTATCGTAGGAGAAAAAGTTTATCAGATATTGAAAATACTGGACATAAAAATACCGGAAGAAACAGCGCTGATAGTGTTCCACGACACTCCTTCTCTGAGCAATTCCAGCCCAACGGTAACAGCAGTGAAAGCGCCGCTCGAACTCATCGGAAAAACCATGCTTGAGAAACTGGTTGAAATGATAGATTTCGGCTATCGCGATGACATAAGAATATTATATGAAGATGAATTAATAATCCGCAGCAGCACTTAGTCTGCCGCGAATAAATATGAAAAAGAATGGAGAAGCTTAGTTTTATGGATTCAAAAGTTTATTTTCAAGCAGACGCGCTGACAGAATTTTGCCGGGAAGTTTTTATCCGGCATGGAATGACGGCTGATGACGCCGGAATAACAGCGGATGTTCTGGTAACAGCAGATATGCGCGGGATACCATCTCACGGCATCGGGCGTTTGCAACGCTATGTCAATGGCCTGAAGACAGGGCAGATGAAAGCGAACGCGGAAACAGAAATCATAAGAGATACCCCTGTATCAACGGTAATAAACGCTAACGGCACAATGGGACCGCCCGTCAGCGTGAAAGCAATGGAAAGCGTAATAGAGAAAGCCCGTAACAATGGCGCTTCTTTCGCTTGTGTCTATGAATCCAATCATTTCGGGATAGCAGGATATTACGCGATGATGGCCCTGAAACATGACATGATAGGAATTGCCATGACAAATACAGCGGCACTCGGAGTCCCGACTTTTGGAAGGCAGGTTATGTTCGGCACCAATCCTCTGGCTTTCTGCGCACCGGCAGAGAAGGAAGGCGCCTTCGTCCTTGACATGTCAACAACCGTGGTCTCCCGCGGCAAGATAGAAGTTTACGACCGGGAAGGCAAAGCATTGCCGCATAACTGGGCCGTCGATAAAACCGGAAAGTCCGCGACAGACGCCGGAAAGATCCTTGATGACATGTTTCACCGTTACGGCGGCGGCATACTGCCGCTGGGAGGCTTGGGGGAAATGTTCGGAGGATACAAGGGATACGGTCTTGCGGTAATGGTGGATATCCTCTGTTCTGTATTATGCGGAGCTCCATTCGGCTCGCAAATCAGCGACACAGCCACATCTTCGGCGAGGGTCAGCCACTTTTTCGGCGCAATCAAAATTGATAATTTCAGGAATGCCGGGGAATTCCGAGGGGATATGGATAAGATGCTCAGTCAACTCAGAAACACACCTGCCGCCGAGGGCGAAGAGCAAGTATATTTCGCGGGGCAGAAAGAAATGGAGCATGAGAAAAGCGCAAGAAAGAACGGGATACCTTTATCTCCGTCCACTATTAATAATCTCGGAAAAATAGCCGGAGAGTTGCAGATAGAATTCCCGGCGTCCGTAAACAAAAACAAAGGTGAGTAAATGACATATCTTGAAAATCAATTCGGTCTCAAAGACAAATTGGCGGTAATAACCGGCGGCGGCGGGGCCCTTTGCGGCGCAATCGCCGGAGGATTTCTGAAGGCCGGAGCAAAAATCGTTCTATGGGGACATAAAATGTCAACGCTTGAAGAGAAGAAAAACGAGCTTATTAAGGATGGAGCAAAATCAGAATATATAGAATTATATGAAGTAAATCTTCTTGAAGAGGCACAAATAAATTCTGCATTGGAAGCTACAACAGCATCCATGGGCCACGTGGAAATTCTTCTCAACGGAGTCGGGGGCAGCAGCGTAAGAACCGCGCTGACTGAAACTGACAGCGCCGACTTTGAACGCATCATAAATTTAAATCTGATGGCAGGATGTTTTCTGCCGACTAAATGTTTTGCCTCCTACTGGATAAAAAATAATATCAGGGGAACTGTCTTAAATATCGCATCAATGGCATCTTTCAATCCCCTTTCCGGGGCGTGGGGATATTCCGCGGCAAAAGCCGCTGTAATGAACCAGACCGTGGCACACGCGAGGGAACTGGCTGACTTCGGCATCCGGGTAAACGCCATAGCGCCGGGCTTTTTTCTGGGCAAGCAGAATCGCAAACTGCTTCAAAACGAAGACGGCACACCTACAACACGAGGGCAGAATGTGCTGGCGCATACCCCCGCGCGGCGTTTCGGAAATCCCGAAGAACTATGCGCGGCGGCTATTTTTCTCTGTTCGCCGGGGGCCAGTTTCATAAACGGGGTAACACTGCCTGTCGACGGGGGATACCTCTGTCATAACATCTAAAGCAGGTAGAGTACCTGCACTCCGTGAAAAAACTTTGTTTTTTCCGTACTGCCGCTCAGCTTCGCTTGCGGCAGAAAAGAGAGAAAAAAATAACAATTTTCTATAAGGTCAAATTAATGAAAAAAATCATCAGATACGGAATTGTCGGAACGGGAATAATAGCGGAAGCACACGCAAACGCCTTGCGCTCGGCAGTGAATTCGAAACTGGTCGCGGTCTATGACAAAGATCCGGAACGCGCCGGGAAGTTCGCCCAAAGGCATGGAGGCAAAGTTTACAATAACTACAAAGAGTTCCTTTCTGATAACGAAATCGACGCTGTCTCAATAGCCGTTCCTTCCGGCCTGCATATGGAAACAGCAATACCTGCGGCTGAGGCCGGAAAACATATTCTCTGTGAAAAGCCTCTTGACGTATCTCTGGTAAAAGCACAGGCTATAATAGATGCATGCAGAAAAAATAATGTTCAGCTTTCCGTGGTCTTTCAATTACGCTTCGGCGAGAGTGTGCAGAAAATAAAAAAAGCGTTGGATTTAAAATTATTCGGCCGCATCGTTCTAGTTTCAATGCAGCTGAAATGGTTCAGAACACAGGAGTATTATGACACCGCGAGCTGGCGCGGCACATGGGAACTTGGCGGGGGCGGAGTCTTGATGACCCAGGCCATCCATGACCTTGACCTGATGCTCTATCTCAATGGATTTCCATCCGAAGTCACAGCGTACGCATCGACAATGACACATACCGGAATTGAGGTTGAAGACAATGCCGCGGCTGTTATTCGCTGGCCGGATGGAGCTTTAGGAGTTATTGAAGCAAGTACATCATGCGCGCCGGGCTTTCCGCGCCGCCTGGAAATTTCTGGAGAAAAAGGCTCCGTGATTATGGAAGACGGCAAAATTACGCGATGGAAACTGGCCGCTATATCTGAAAATAATACCGCGGAAACAGCTAAAAACGAGAGTCTTTCCGGCGGCTCAAGCAATCCTTCCGCAATCAGCGCCGGCGGGCACCAACAACAATTTGAAGATCTCTCCGAAGCCATACTGACCGGGAAAAAATTGTTTTTGTCCGGGGAAGATGGCCTGCCTTCTCTCCGTTTTCTCCACGGCATTTATGAATCAGCAAAAAGAGGCATCCCTGTAAAATTCACCGGTTGACCTTTGGATGACACGCGGTATCTTATCCGCTTATAAAAATCAGGAGATGAAATAATGAAACTCGGATTTATAGGCGGAAGCGGTTTATATCAGATCGACGGAATTGAAAAAATTAAAAAGGCCATAGTCAAAACTCCATTCGGAGAGCCTTCAGATGAATTCATCACAGGCAAACTCTCCGGCACGGATGTGGTTTTCCTCCCGCGCCACGGCAAAGGCCATACAATACTGCCGGGCGAATTAAATCATAAGGCCAATATTTTCGCGATGAAAAAACTCGGCGTTACTCATATTTTCAGCATTTCGGCAGTCGGCAGTCTTAAAGAAAAACTCGTTCCCCGCGACGTTGTCATAGTGGACCAGTATTTTGACAGGACGAAAAAATCCTTTGAACATACCTTTTTCGGAAACGGGCTTGTCGGGCATATCGCGTTCGGCCAACCCGTATGCCCGGAAGCGGCAAAAACAGCTTATGAAGCCGCAAAAGTGTCAATAAAGGAAAGCCCGGAAGCAAAAAGATCCAAGGTCCATAACGGCGGGACTTATATCAATATGGAAGGCCCGGCATTTTCAACGAAAGCCGAATCAAACTCCTACAGGTCCCTTGGTTTCGATGTGATAGGCATGACAAATCTGGGTGAGGCAAAACTGGCGCGGGAAGCGGAAATATGCTATTGCACAATCGCGATGGTTACGGATTTCGACTGCTGGCATCCCGATCATGATCACGTAACAGTCGAAATGATTGTAGGCAATCTCATCGCCAATTCCGGCCTGGCTAAAAAAATCATAAAGAAAATAGCGTCAATGTCAGATATGCTTCAGAGAAAATGCCAATGTCCCGATGCCCTGAAATGCGCCATCATCACAAATAAGAACTTCATTCCTTCAAAACTCAAGAGGGATTTGAAACCCATCATAGGCAAATATATCATCTGAAATCGCCAGGTTTTATCAAGTGTCTGAAACTGGACGCCCGATATATCAGTATCGAATAACCGATATTGTCATCGGGCCCCGTATTCCTTAATATACTGCAAAGCTTGGCAAAACGGAGAATTTCGTAAAGCCTGCCCTGCGCCGCCCAATAGGGAGCTCCTTTTTCATTTATGATACGCTTGAAAGCCTCAGGATTTTCTCTTGCCTTCAGCAATACTTTCATTTCAGAAGAAATCTCTTTCAACGCGGCTTCATGCTTTTCGCTCCAGAGAGCAAGTCCCGGATAGGGGGGCTGCATTTGAAGCATGGTAGCACTTATGCAGAATATGCCGTTCTCAAAATCATAATCGAAGATTTCAGTCTGCGGCTGCTCAAGAAAACAGGGAAGCTTTTTCACTCCGAGTTTAAAGCTGTCAATATCAGCCACGCCGAAATAGGAAAGATAAACATTCGCTTCCGGTTTCAAATGATTTTTTGAAAGCCATTCCTTTAAACCATAGAGCCCCTGCCCCCAGTCAAGGGAACTATCCACAAGATGCCTGTATGCCTGACGCGGACCGCCGGCAATCTGATTGAAATACGCGATATAATGAGGCCATATATTCAGATTTTCGGCAATATACCATATTATGAGAATAACAACAAAAATCTTGAGTTTTTTGCAGGAAGTTTTGAACAGGAAAGCGGCAGAACCGCATATAATAAAAATCGGCGGATAGAGCGGCAGAATATGACGATGCCCTATATTCAGCTTACTGCTCACCGCGAAAGAGGCATAAACTATAATAAAGAGCAGAAAAGGAATTATATTATAAAAATAATCGGGAAGCGGCCGCCGCCGTTTCAGTAATTTAAGAAGCAGCAAAGAAAAAACACCCGCAGATAAAATCAGAAAGGGTATCGGATTTTTCACCAGCGCGCAATAGGGGAAAAAATACCTGAAACCGCGTTCGCTGTATTTTCCGTTAATAAAGCCGACACTGGTTTCCGAACGATCGCATACATGAAGAAAACCGAAGAGATACGCTTCCGGCAATATCTTAGTGTCCCTGGCAAAAGCGACAAGCCCGCTTATAATACCGCTGTTAGTTTTCTGAACAAGTTCCCAGTTTTTATCTATCGACGCCCTGCCCTGCGCCTCGTTACTGAGCATCGAAAACCTGAACCCATATGCAGCCCAAAGCAAAACATAAACTCCCAGCGCCATCGCCAGCGACGAAAGTGCCAGAACACGGAATTGCACGTAAGATTTAGAAATACTATGACTGAACTTGAAGAAAACAAGCGGCAATTCCCGTCTAAAAAACAGGCGCACAGCAAACATAATTATAAAAAGAGGAACTATCAGTACTCCCGACATTTTCGATGTCAGGAGGATAAAAACCGAGATTGTTGAAAATAAAATATTCCTGATACTGACTTTGTTAAGAAACTCCCATAAAGCCCAGAGTGAAATTGTAAAACCGAAGGCCACCGCCAGATCTGATGTAACAAGACGCGCGTCTGCCAGCACTGGAGGAGAAAAAGCATAGAGCAGCAACGATATGCATCCTCCCGCTCTGCCAAATATCCGTTTCGAACAGAAGAAAACAGCCAATCCCAGAAGCACACTCATTATCAACATCATTGTCCGAGCCTCTTTAAACATCCTCTCAAAAGGATTTCCGCTCTTATAAAGGAAACTAAAGGCCGTTTTGAACTGGTGATTATCGGCGCTGAACACTCCCATATCAGCAATTTTTATATTTTTATCAAATATCAGCGGAAAGGCAGCCCAGCGTTGAGAAAAATTTCCGTTTTCCGGATTTATGCGGTAGTCATTAAAATTCCAGTAAGAATATCCGCCAGTCAGATGAAGCGGTTCGTCAAAGGTCGGGGATTCGCGGATAAAACTCGTAAACCCGAGCAGAAAATGAAATATCAGAATAGTCAAGACCATCCATACATCATATTTTGCCTTGAAAAATTTATTTAAAAGAAACATAAACCTTATATAATCCGTTTTAGCTATTCAGAGCTGAAAATTAGCCGATTATCAGGTAAATAGCAAATTTTTCATATTTTTTCTGTTTTTTTTTGAATATTAACTTGTTTCCTCTTGATTATACTTATTTTCATGTCATATTCTTACTCATAAGATTGGCGCTTTACATCGCCGGTCCGAAGTTTATGGCATCTGATGTATGATGCCATCGAAATATGTTGCAACGCCATGGACAGATTTTCGATATTAAAAAAAGAGTACCCATGGCGATAGGAAAAAAAGCATGAATATCTATGTCGGCAATCTTGCCTACCAGACCACAGAAGACGAACTCAAAGCAGCATTCCAGGCTTACGGGGATGTAGAATCAGCAAGGGTGATCATGGACAGGGAAACCGGTCGTCCAAAAGGTTTTGCCTTTGTTGAAATGCCCAACCGTGAACAAGCTATGGCTGCTATTGAAGCACTCAATGGCAAGGACCTCGGCGGCAGAAACATTGCAGTAAACGAAGCACGTCCTAAACCTCAGCGTGAAGGCGGCGGCGGCGGAAGAGGCTTCGGCGGCGGCGGCGATCGTCGCGGCGGCAACGGCGGCGGCGGACGTCGTGAATTCGGCGGCGGCGGCAAACGCTTCTAATTTTATTTTAGAGTATGCCACGCGGGAAATCGTTTTTCGGTTTCCCGCGTTTTTTTTGCACTAATTACTCAAAGGAAAGAGGCATTACATCATAGATATGTAATACCCGGCTTGGGTGCCTCCTCAATAATTTTCATTGATAAACTTCATGGCATAATGCGGCGTTAATAATAGGACTTCATCAAAACCGCCGATATCAGGAAAATCTTCCAATGATACTCTCGAATAAAAAAACCATCTCAAGGTTTTGCTTTCGCAAAATCGCTCAATGATGGTTTGGGTATTTTGCCGAAGGCATTGAAATAAAGCACATAACACGGCTCATAGGCCGGGTCGGTGAAAAAGGCCTCTTCCGCAAGATGTCTGGCCGTATCGGAATTTCCTTTTCTGTAAGCATCCTCCCCCTGGACACTGAGACGAAGGGCTTTCATTCTGTCAGCCGGACTGATGACCTTGAAAAGCCTGTATGCGTTTTTGGTGAAACTGTACTCGGGAGGGGCTTCGATATAATAGAACCATTTGCATGAAACAGGCTTGTGGTACATGATATAGGCAGGGGATTTGCGGTTGACTTTGGACGCGGCGGCCATATATCTGTTTGAGTAAATATGGAGCTGGGCTATATAACTGTAACTATAATCATAAAGCAGAAACTCTATCCCGTTGCGCAGACAGAATTTGTTCAGCTCCTCTTCCGTGCCGTGAAACATGATATTGATATAATCTTCAACATATTTTCGTGTTTTTCCAAGTTCGAACTGGGGCTGAAGGAGTATTTTGGCCCCGCAGTAGGCCTTGAGCATTGGAGAAATGGTCATGTCCGCGAGAATGTTTTTGTCCTTCATGTCTGATTTTCTAAACCAGTCGATAAGCCCGGCGCTTTCCTTGAAGGAACCGCCTATGCCGTACTTTCTCGAAAGCATGAATGAAAGCTGGATTTCGGCGGAAAGAAAGAAAAGGACAATGATAACGACAACAAGTTTGGCAGTATATCCATTAAAAGACCTTACACATCTGTAAAGAACAAGAGGCAGAGCGACTGAAAGAAAAAGCACACAGAAAACATGATAGCGCACAATATATATGAACGCGATAAAATAAACTGTTGTCATGAAAAGAGGAAAAAATGAAGCGCCCAGTCCGCGACGAATGTTTTTTCTCACAAGCGGGGCAAAAACAGACGCGGCAAGAAGAAGCGCAAGCGCGATAAGGGGGTAAGGAATAAAATATTTAGTTTCCTGCCAGGTATATTTGTTGACTGAATGCATGGAGGGAGTCCAAAGCATTCTGGCGTCGAAATTGAGTTTTTCGGGGTCAAGCGGCTTGACGTTCCAGTACTTTATTTTTGCTTTCATCAGCTCGGCGAAATGGCTGTAATTGCCGGAATAGGAATTAAATTTCAGAGTGGTGTACCATGCGCCGCAGAGAAAAACGAGTGAAATAACAAATACCGTCAATCTCCTGAAATAAGCGCCTTTTCCGAAAAAGTAGATCGACAGTATAAGAGGAAGAAGGATAATAATCAGAGGAGAGCATAAGAGCCGGTGCGTCTGATGGTACGGCACAAACAATCCGGCCATGACAACGGCAATAAAAATGACTGTCCAGGCATTCCGCCTTTTGACATTTATAACGGCGCCGCAGAGGAGCCGCACTATCTCGAAAACGGCCCATAGCCCGAAGCATATCTGACATATATCCCATGTGGCGACCGCAAGAAAAACCGTCATTCCAAGCAATATGAGCTTGAGAGGGGATGAACGCCTGAACGCCCAATACGCCAACATGAAAGAAGCAGTTATAAGCGGCAGGCAGAATTCGCCCCTGACGAGGTCCTGCGCGGTATAACGGGCAATGGCGGCAGGTGAAAACGCATGGAGCATGGCTCCGATAATCGCGAAATACCAGGGACAGCGGACTATGATGAGCCATAGGAAAATAAAGCCCGCCGTAAGACTTGTCCAGAGCCGTATCTGAAACCTTATCCAGTTCGTAAAATCAGGGTCATCCTCATACAGGCTTGTCGTACCCGAAGGAGTAAAAAACATTTTTTTCAACTTGTAGCCGTAAGCAAGAAAATACTCAAGTCCCAGGGACATCTGTCCGGCTACGGGAATATCATCCATCCCCAGAAGAGACTTGTCACAGCCGGCAATTGATTTGCCTTTGGCAAGATCATGGGTGTATGAATACATTATGGCGCTTTCGATGGTGAACGGGACAAAATTATCCCTGAGAAACGGATTGAATCTGTTAAGTATGCCGGAAAGCGGGACCGGTTTATCGCCTATGGCCGCCGCTATGCTATCGGCTTCCCCGTTATAGTGCCATGTGCGGGCGAAAAACGCACAGAGCACGGAAAAAAGAAATAGTGTAAAAATCAGAAAAGGATGAAGTTTTTTCAGGTTCGGGTATTTCATCAGAACTCTTTACGTAAATGAGATGGTTGTATGTTCATTTCCTCCCGGTATTTGGCCACAGTCCGCCGTGCTACGGAAAAGCCCTGCTCTTTCAGGAGATGGGATATTTTTTCATCGGAAAGCGGTTTGGATGAATCCTCTTTTATAATCATATCACGGATTTTTTCCTTAACGCTTTTGGAGGAAAGCTCTTCGCCGTTCGCGGCTTGATATCCGCCGGAAAAGAAAAATTTGAATTCAAAAAGGCCCATAGGGGTCGTAATATATTTATTGGCAATCGCCCGGCTTATCGTGGTTTCATGCAAATCGAGTTTGTCGGCTACCTGCTGCATGGTCATAGGTTTAAGGTATTCAATGCCCTTTTCCAGGAACTCATGCTGCTGGGCGACTATGATTTCGGCAATTCTCCTGATAGTGCTCTGGCGGTGTTCAAGGCTCTTTATGAGCATTTTGCCGTTCAGGAGTTTTTCTTTGATATAACTTCTGGTTTCTTCCGGAGTCTTCGGGTCCTCAAGAAGCTTCAGATAGAGCTGAGATATCCTGAGACGCGGAAACTGGTCATCGTTTGAAAGTATGTTAAAATTACCGCTTTCATCTTTTTCCACAGTCATTTCAGGTATGACGAAAACAGGGTTTTCAGGGGAAACTGCTGAACCCGGATAAGGATTGAGAAGACGGAGTTCTTCAAGCATAGCGTGAAGCTCTTCCAAACTTATTTTCAGGCGCTTTGCCACTTGCGGAAGATGGTTGCGGGCAATATCATCAAGATGCTCTCTGACAAGTTTCATCATACATGGATTGTCCCGGCCCCGGCGCTTCAGCTGGAGTGAAAGACATTCCTTCAGGTCCCTGGCCCCGATACCCGGAGGATCAAATGCCTGAACAAAGGCGAGCGCCTTTTCCACCTCTCCAAGTTCCACGCCCGTAGTAGTTGCTATGTCAGCGATATGCGTCCTGAGATAGCCGTTGTCGTCAATGCTTCCTATTATTTCTTCGGCTATCCTGGCCATACGGGGGTCGAGTTCTGAAAATCTCAATTGCTCAAGCATCTGCTCCTGCAATGAAGACTCTTCCGTCAGCGAATCAAAGAGATACTGTCTCTTCTCCTCGTCTTCTTCCGAATAAGAACGTCTGCTGTGAGTGGGCGGAAGATAATCCTGCCACGCGTCAGCGTACTGCATCAGTTCAGTAAGCTCTTCTTCGCTGCCGCCGGAAGTTTCGGCTTTGTTTTCCTCCCTCAAAGCGCCAGTGGCGGAAATATCCGAAATCAAATCTCCGGCAAGTTCCTCTGCCGCCGCCTTTTCCTGTTCCAGCACAGGATTATCGGCCAATTCCTGCGTGATTTTTTCCTGAAGCTGGAGAAGAGGAGTGACAAGTATTTCCAGAGACTGTATCTGCTGGGGAGCAAGTATCTGCTCCTGCTTTAATTCCTGAGATTGTGAAAGATTGTATTCAGCCATATACCCCTAATTATGTATCAGTGACATTAATATAAATTGTAGTATTTACAATATTGCCTCAAGCCTGTATAATAAAATAAGGAATCGATATTTTTCGAAAAATTAATTGAAGACGCGTTTCAAAAAAGTGAACGGAGAAAATAAAATGGCATCGGGAATAAGCATTCTCGGGAGCGGAAGCCTGGGAAATTCTATTTTAATACACAACGCGGAGAACGGCATACTGGTTGATGCCGGTTTCAGCCGCAAGGAGATATTGAACAGGTTAAACTTGTTACAGATAGAGCCATCCATAATAAAGGCGCTCCTCATAACACATGAACATGAAGATCACGTGAGGGGTTCGCGTATCCTTGCGGACCACCTCGGAATTTCCACCTACCTCACAGACGAAACATTCAGATACCTCCGGAGTTCAAACAAAATAGGAGAGAAAAAAGTCCTATTCGACCCGGGCAGTCCATTCCAGATTGAAGGGTTTAATATTGAACCGTTTACGGTCCAACACGACGCGCTTCAGACAGTAGGCTTCATCATCGGGACGGGCGATCATAAAATAGGCATCGCGACAGACCTCGGGCACTTGAACAGACTCGCCATACAGAGGCTTCGAGGATGTGACGCCATAGTACTGGAGTGCAATTACGATACAAGCATGCTGCGTGATTCAGAACGCCCGTTTTTTATAAAAAAACGCATAATGGGAAGACACGGGCATTTGAACAATGAGGACGCCATCAATGCTTTCGATGAAATAATAACAGAAAAAACACGCTTTATTTTTCTCGCCCACATCAGTCTGGAATGCAATAGTTATGAACTTGTGAGAAATTTAGCGCTTGAGAAATTGAAGATAATGCAACGGACTGATATATTACTAAACGTTATAGAACAGTCCCGACCTCTCAATACGGTCTGGATTTAGCATAGTAGAACTCAAGAGGCTGAAATGGCAGACGAAGATACAGTACCACAAAACAAGGAAAACAGTACAGGCGGCGAAACAACCCCTGAAGCGGGAATAAAAGCCCAGACAGAAGAGTCACGGTCAGTTGAAAATCCGGAAAATACCGCTCCATCAGAAAGCACAGAAAAAAATCCGGCAGACGCGGAAAACGCCGCTTCATCAGAAGGTACAGAGGAAAATCCGCCCCCTCCTCAGCCTGAAGCTGACGGCAACGCAGTACCAAAGGAAAAACGCGTTCTCAAAATATCATGCCACAAGTGCCAGCAGAAACTTGATGTAACTTCCCTTGAACCGTTTTCACATTTTGCCTGTCCTTCCTGCGAAACAGACATGATAGTGCCGAAATGGTTTGACAACTATCTGCTCGAAGAAACAGGCGGAGCAGGCGGCATGGCCACCGTTTACAGAGCGCTTGACCTGGCCCTGGACCGCGAAGTAGCCATCAAAATACTTAACCCGGAAGTGGCCAGCCAAAAGGAAAGAAGCGAACTGTTCCTCCATGAGGCCCGGACCGCGGCGACAATCAACCATTACGCGGTCATCCCTATTTATACATGCGGTGAATTTGAAAACCAGCCTTACATGCTGATGCAGTACATGAGCAACGGCTCTCTCGAACAAAAAATAAAATCCCCGCATTATCCCCTCCCCATAAAAGATGTGGTAAGATGGATACGCGATACAGCCGAAGGCCTCGATAACGCTAAACGGCACGGAATAATCCACCATGACATCAAGCCCGGCAACATAATGCTCGACAACGAAGGCAACGCTAAAATAGGCGACTTCGGTATCGCTCAGGCCATAAATGATTACAGAACAAATAAAATTTTTGAAATAACAAAATCATGGGTCAGCCCTCACTATGTAAGCCCTGAAAAAATCCTCAACGGCAAAGAGGATTACCTTGGCGACATATACAGCCTCGGCGCGACTTTCTACCATCTTATCACCGGTTCAACGCCTTTCGACCATGATGATATAAATGAACTGATAAGAATGAGGCTCCACAAAGACCCGGTCCCGCCAATCCAGAAACGCAAGGACATCCCTCCCGAAATATCACAGCTCATAGAATCCATGATGAACAGGGAGCCCGACAAAAGACCCGGATACAGAGATATAATAAAAACACTCAATACATTGATAAAAACACTTACATCCAACGCAAAAGAAAAATCAATGTACAAAACGTCCAGAACAATTTCAGTAACAAAGTCAGCGATAGAGAAAAGCCAGAAACAGCTTGCGGAAGTCAGAAAAGAAGTCAAGAAAAAGAAGCAGATATCCATATTCATTTACATAGCCGCCCCTCTTCTCCTCCTTCTCGCAGCCGGAACGTTTGCCGCATGGTACTTCAAGCCTTTCGGCATTTTTTCTTCAGAAAGCTCCATGGATATCCCCGAAGATCTCATGCCGGAAGTTACCTTGGCATTCTCCGTAGCCAATGTATCCAAAGCCGAGGAACTCTCCCGTAAATCACTTGAAGACAATGATGAAAGCCTCATCACAAGGGAGCAGGCCGCTCTTCAACTCGCCCTTTCAAATTTCCTGAACAACAACAAACACGCCAGAGAAAACTGTTCGTATATCATCGACAAGCTCATGGAAATTGAAATTCCCGAAACAGCCCCCTCCATAGCGCTGCTCAGATTTCTTGAACGACCGGAGATATCACCGGAAGCATTGTCTCTTCGCCTTTCAGACGAAGGCCCCCTCCTTCTTGTCGGCAAACTGACCGTCTTCCTGAGAAATATGTATGACAAGGCCCCTCAGGAAAAAATAATGTTTTCTGTCAGTCTTTATGAAGAGGCCTCCTCTTTATATCCCGACAAATACTGGGGCAATGTATGGAAAAAAAGACTTGACACATGGAAAAAATGGCTGACACATAAAGAAGGTAATCCCGACTTGCTGGAGCCTCTCATATCCGGCAAAGCAAAAAAAACAGCAGGAAGTGAAAAAGAAACCGCCCTGAAACCCAAATCTTCCGTTCCCGGAAAACAAAACACGCCAAACGTGAAAAATCTGAAACCCGAACTTACCTTGAACTGGCTTGCGCCAGCAAGAACTTTTGCGGCATTGCGTCCAAGACCTGCCGACTATTCGATGAAACAGGAATACCTGCCTCCATATCTGCAATCCCTCACTCGGGAACAACAACAGATAGAAGAGGCAAGGGCCCGGAGAATCATCTCAATGAAAGCGGACCTTCTGAAAAAAATAAGCAGAATACCCTACGAAGGAAAAAATCTCGAACTGAAAAACGGCACGGTTTTTGCCAGCGGTTCTATCAGCGGCAACGCGAATATTCTGATACTCAAAGCCAGTGACGGAAAACACTTCAGATTGAAATGGTCAGACATTACGTTCAAAACGTTAAGTGAAATATTTGCTTACTATCTCCAAATAAGGGAAGACGCGTTGAAATCAGGTCTCATATCAGGTACATCGGAAAAAAGCACGATCGCGCAAGGCTATCTGAGCCTTGCTATACTTTGCGACTGGTATGGCTATCTTGAGGAAACCATCAACTTCGCCAGAAAAGCATCTGAAGTGGACCCCTCTGTTAAAAACGACATTGAAAAATACATTCTAAAATAAGGTAAAAGCAGGTTAAAAATATGAAAATCGCAAGAAAATTCATGCTCTATGTGGGCGGAATAGCTACACTGATCACCCTCCTTTCTCTGTTCTTCATATCTTTCAGCCTCAACTCAATCCTCTACGAGCTTGAAGAGCAAAAAGCCAACGAAAAAAATCAAAACCTCTATCAGATAGTCGAAAAACAAATAAACGGAATGACCCTTGCCACCGGCTTTATGGCGGCTTTCGGCCTGCTTATATTCTTCATTCAGCTCATTTACATATCAAGAAGAATCGTGGCGCCCCTTAACAAAGCTGTCGATTTCTCGAACAACCTCGCCAAGGGAGACTTCAACGCAAAACTCCCGAAAGGCGCTTACACCGATGAAATAGGCGAACTTATAAAATCTCTCAATTTTATGAGAGACAGACTCCAGAACTCCATCATCAAACTCCAGAAAAGTCACATGCGGGAAACTATCGCCAGAAAGGACGCCGAGTCAGCAAATAATCTCAAATCAGATTTTCTCGCCAACATGTCCCTTGAACTTCGCAACCCGTTGAATTCAATAATAGGTTTCTCAAGTCTGATAATGAAAGACATAGGCAAAGGCCGCTATGACGATAGCCTCCAGCAGAAAGTTTCAACTATCCACGAAAGTGCCGAGGCCCTTAACGGCCTTATATCCAATCTCCTCGAATTGTCAAAGCTGGATTCTTCCGAAACATCCATAAGCATATCGAAGTTTGAAACCGCCGCATTAATGAGAGAGCTCATAAATACAAATATCGCTGCCGCTGAAGATAAAAACATCTCCATTGAAAACCACTTTTCATCAGACGCTCCTCAAAATATAATCTGCGACAGGGATATACTTTTCCAGATACTCAATGTATTGATATCCACAATGATAAATTATTCCAACATCGGCAATTCCGTTTCTTTCGGATGCAAATCCAGCGGCACAAAAATAGTCTTCTGGCTGAGAACATATTCCTCCTGGCAGTCTATCCCGCTCTCCTCCATATATAATAAATATGTAAATGAGAAAACCGAACAGCTCCCCGTGGGAATAGGTGCCGTGCTTCTCAACCTTACCATAGCGAAAACAAACACCACACTATTGGGCGCCGAACTTAAAACCGAGACCGAAAAGGATTCTCATTCGCTTTTCACCATCACATTCAACAAAGACGATTTGCTTCCACAGGAAGAGGAGGAAACCTCCACTATTCATACGGCCACCAATATAAAGGACAGGCTTACTTCAAATAAGGAATTCAAGACAGAAACGTCCAAGTTCAGGGTTATAGCCCCTGCCCCCAAAAGATCATTATCAATACTCCTCACCGAAGACAATGAAGCGAGTAGAATGCTTATTGAGCTTACATTGAAAGGTCTTAACTGCACACTGGAATGCGCGGAGGATGGCATCGTCTGTATGGAGAAACTCTCAAAGAAAAAGTTTGACCTCCTGCTTCTGGATCTCCAGATGCCCAATATGGACGGGTTTACCGTAATAGAAAAATTGAGAAAAGACAGAAATTTCGACAATATGCCCATTATAGTCATTTCAGCCTATCTTGAAAACAGTGACAAAAATAAACTCATCCAGGCCGGCGCGACCGACTGTATAATAAAGCCCATAAACATTGATGAACTGCTCAATACTATTAAACGCCTGGCAGCCTCCTGAACAAAATTCAATCTTTTTTCACTTCAGGACTAAATTTCCTGCCATTTCTGCCGATATGTGGGGATATACGGGGTGGAGGGCTCTTAATCAAGTCTTTCACAATGCAATTAGTCGCGATTAATTGCATTGTGCCGTATTGTTGTTTTGAAAACCAGCTCAAATTGCCTGAGCTTTTTAATATTTACTTTTTCCTATTCTTTCTTCTAGGAATACCCGGTATCTCCCTTCCGGGTATTCTCTTGTAAAAATTCAGCCATCCAGACCTTTCTTCTGTCATCTATTCAAGAAGCAGAGCTTCCGTCAAGCTTCGTTTTATTCATATATGGAAGGCAAAGAAAAACTGAAATATCGACTATCAGGTGTCCCGCGACCATCGGGATTATCCCCTGCGGCAAGACCAGAAGACATAAAAAATATGCGATGAAGAATGTCCCTATGCATGCGTTAAGTGATTTGTACGCGCAATGCGCCGCAGCAAAAAGGGCCGCCGCGATGAAAGCTGACAATGGGTTTATACCGATATAGAGGAGCGGAAGAAAGAAAAATCCGTCCTCTCCTGGGATAAGAAGTATCTGCCATGGATTCCGTTTCACCTCGGCTTTTATCTTCATCAAGGCTATTGAAGCGTTCTGCTCATCTTCCTCCAGCTTATCGTCATAGGATTTTGAAAAGTAAGAAAGGAGGATATTACCGCCGAACCACAGCCCCGCCAAAAGAGCGGTGAAGAGGAGGTAATAGACTATCACAAGCGGTTTAAACTCGTTTTTCTCTGTCAGCAGATGAAAAATGAGAAAAAGCAATCCAGCTATCTTTCCGGGAATTATCAGCTTATGCAGTAAACGACGCACGAGAACTTATACCTGTTTTCCAAGTGTGCCCACAACGAACAAAGCAATCAGACAAAGCAGGGACATCAGGGAAATAGCGATATTAACATATCCCAGCACAATTCCCGCCATCGCGAACCCTTTTCCGGAAGCCTCGCCTTTCTTTATGCGGTTGAGCGCGATATGACCGCATATTACAGCAGGTACGGAAAGAAAAAACATCAGACAAAATATGTAACTCAGAATTCCAAGCACCATGCTGACGATGGCCAGCGTAGCGCTTCCCGCGACAATCTGTTTATTTTCTTCCATGAACATTCTCCTCTTTTAAAACTTAATCTAAGATAGCTTACACCTTATTACAAGCACATTTTCCTGAATTTGAACATGATGGACTATCTACGTTCCAGAAAAAGTACGTATGTGAAAAATCCTGATACTATTTTTCCCCCAGCTTGATTAATCAGATTTTCATGCTAGTGTCAATTATTGATTTTGATTGATGAAGAACTCCGTGTAAGCCGGAGGCGGTCGCGCCACTGTAAAACCCGTCGCGTAGGGTAAAAGCCAGACCTTCATCAAAATGAATTATGCTATGATGTCTCCGCGTCAGGGACTGGCTGAAAAATCTAAGATTTACTGCCGATGTTCCCGCAAAGGACATCGGCTTTTTTATTTGAATTTTTGTTTTGAAATTTATGTGAAGAACTCCGTGCAAGCCGGAGGCGGTCGCGCCACTGTGAAACCCGTCGCGTCGGGTGAAGCCAGACCTTCACTGGAAAACTGGAATAATGCCCTCCGCGTCAGAGGTAAAAAGTGATATCTGCAGCCACTTCGATATCCTCCTGACGGAGAGTAATTAGTCTAAAGGAGTTGATGTCTGTGGAATTCTTGAAAAATGGCTTTTTAATTGCGCTGGTCGGCCTGCTCTCTTTTTCTGCTTTGGGCGAAAACAAAAAAGACGATATCAGGATAGTATCCCTTTCGCCCTCTCTTACTGAAATTATCTTCAAACTCGAAAAAGGCAGCGCAATGGCAGGACGCTCCTCTGCCTGTGATTACCCCGCGGAAATCAAAAAAATTCCGATAGCCGGAAAATATGGGGCACCCTTTCTGGAAACCCTTGTCCATCTGAAGGCGGATATAGTCGTCGCCTCATCTCTGATGGATATTTCAACGGAAAAATCTATCCAGTCGCTCGGAATAAAATTCCAGATGCTTCCGACCAAGGACATCAATGACTACTTCAAAGCCGTTGAGAGCCTCGGCGAAATACTCAACTGCAAAGAACAGGCCGCCCTTGAAATAGCGAGAGTCAAAACCGGACTTGCCGGATTTCAATCTGCCCTTAATGAAATTCCGGAAACTGAAAAACCTCTCGTTTATCTTGAGCTCTGGAACAGTCCCATGATGACCGTAGGCAAGAAGTCTTTTATCAATGACTACATTGCGTATGCGGGCGGAAAGAATATTGGGGCCTCTGTAGAAAAAGAATATTTCGCGTGTTCAGAGGAATGGGTTATTTCCTCAAATCCTCAGATTATAATAGCTCCCTCTATGGGGAAAAGTTGTGCAGCTGAAATACGAGGAAGAAAATGCTGGATTAATGTCCCGGCTGTCAAGTATGACAGAATTTATGTCGACCTGAACAGCAATCTTATATTCCGCCTTGGCCCGAGAATGCTTGAAGGCATTGAACTGCTAAAAAGCTGTATCCAGGCAGGTAAAGGAACGAATACTGAAAGTAATTCACTTAAGAGCAAAGTTCCGTAAATTCGTGTTTTATGTTTTAATCCTTGTTTTTATAACACTGAAATAGAAAGAAAATATTTGATGAGAAAAAGCTGGAAAACTGCTGACGTACTGCTCAGATTAACGACTAATATTTTCACGATGGTCGAGCTGCTTGTGGTGATTGGGATAATTATCATTCTGGCGGGGCTTCTGCTTGCCGGAGTAAATCGGGCGCGCGAACTTGGCAAGAGGACATCCTGCGCGAATAACCTGAAACAGCTCACACTGGCAAACAGCCAATACGCCTCAACCCATCAGGCATACTGTCCGGGACGCTCAGGGGGATATTACACCGGCCAGCACTGGCATGGAAACAGAACAGACAGCAGTTTGCCGTGGAATCCCTCACAGGGTTTGCTTGTAGAATATCTTGGTGTTTCAGGGGCCATAAAAAGATGTCCATCCACAGCCATGCTCGTAGTCACAAGCACCAGCAATACCAAAAATCTTGGTTCAGGGGGGTACGGATACAATTTCACCGGAGTAGGCAGCCTCGGTTATCTGAATGGATATGGCGCATGGGAGAGCGGCATGAAACCGGAAAAAATAGAAGAACCATCGCGTTGTTTAATGTTCGGCGATGTCGCTCACCTTCTCAATGGGGAACTTGTCGAAGCTGACGAGATGATGGCCCCCTACTCGATTTACGGGGCTACCGCGGACAAGCTGAAAACAAAAAAGCCTACGACTACAGCCAATTACGCAAAACTCCATTTCAGACACAACCAGGCTGTTAATGTCTCATGGGTTGACGGTCACCTGAGCATAGAAAAAGTTACCTACTCAAACGCGGAGGCTGATGACACTGAAAGAGCTGTGCGCAATCTCGGTTTCTTCGGCACTCCTGACAACAGCCTCTATGATCCCTGGAAAGACGATATCCCAGAAGAATAAAATAGGAGTTTCATTATGACTAAAATGAGAAAAACATTTCTGAATATAGCCTGCAAAATAAATGAAAAACGGCAGTTTCAGAAAAATATCTCGACAAAAAAGGAACGCCATTCACGCATTCTTAAAATATCTATTACCGTTTTACTTACAGCGCTAATAATATCTGTCGGAATTTATATATCGAAAGACCTGCTCATTAAGAAAAGAGCGGCTCTTCCGCTCCATGCGCCTAAGTGGACGGAACTTGACACCGCCTCAAGAGAATATTCCCAGGCGACTCAACTCGTTGATGATATGATCATCCTGATGAGACAGAAAGGAACTGACGGACTCAAGGAAATATGGAGCGCTCATTCATCTCCCGAGAATATATCGCATTCAGAAAAAACACTTTCTCTCTACAAAGGCGAAGAACTCATCATTCAATCCGTCAGGGAAAAAGCCGATGCCTCAAAAAAATTCGCCCTCATCTGCAAATCCCCGAACAATGGACACCGCCTTAAAATTTCATTTTGTAAAGAAAACGGTATTGTCAAACTTTCCGGCGCAGACATGATACCGTGATATCTGAAAACAGAGTTCGTGACATTTTTTCTGATTATTTATCTGTTCAGATTGTAAGTTGAAAATAAATGTTAAAAGTATAGCTTTAATGTGAGAAAAGGGCATCATGGAGAATTCAGAAAATAAAATCAGTGCGTTCTGCATCGCCGGAACAAGTTCAGGCGATGGTAAAACAACCGTTACCCTGGCCCTTCTGCGCGCTCTTTACCGCCGGGGGCTGGCCCCTCAGCCTTTTAAGTGCGGGCCAGACTACATAGACCCTTCATTTCATAATATCGCGTCTAAAAAACGTTCCCGAAATCTGGATTGCTGGATGATGGGAAAGCAAGAAGTCAAAACCTCTTTTGCCAGTGCCGTCCAGAACGCAGGTTCTGCGCTTGTTGAAGGTGTCATGGGACTCTTTGATGGGGCAAATCCCGTTTCACTTACAGGCAGTACGGCGGAAACCGCGGCACTTCTTGAAATACCCGTTATTCTCGTTGTCAACTGCCGGGGAATGGCCGGGAGCATAGCGGCCATTGTAAAAGGATATTCCGAATACTGCCATGACATAAAGGTAATCGGCGTAATCGCCAATCAGACCGGTTCAGACGCTCACGCCGAAATACTTCGCGAAGCATTAAAAGCTTCCGGCATGCCGCCACTGCTGGGCTGCCTGCCGCGCAATGAAAAATGGAAATTGCCGGAAAGGCATCTCGGGCTCCTTCCCTTCACAGAAAATTCAAAATCAGAGGCATGGTTTGACGAACTTGCCGATGCCGCTGAAAAATATATCGACATCGACCAAATTATGGAAATCAGTAAAATTACGCGTCCGTCTGTCCCCGTCAGGAAATGTCCCTCAATTTCAGGACGCCTCGCAATTGCCGATGATGAGGCTTTTCACTTCTACTATGAGGACAATCTCGATATTCTCAGAGCAAACGGCATTGAGCTTGTGAAATTTTCCCCTTTGCATGACACCGCCCTGCCCGCGGAAATCGGAGGCATATATATTGGCGGCGGCTTCCCTGAGGTTTTTGCGGAACAGCTTGAAAAAAACTCGGATATGCGCCAGGCAGTAAAAGAATTCGCATCCGGCGGCGGAATAGTCTATGCCGAATGCGGCGGCTACATGTATCTCTCATCCTCTATCCGCGATAACGGCAGAGAATACGAAATGTGCGATCTGATACCAGCCAAAATACGCATGGGAGAAAAACTCCGCTCGCTGGGATATCGCGAAGTCAGAAGCCTCTCTGACACTTTTCTCGGCCCTTCAGGGACCCTGATAAGAGGCCATGAATTTCACTGGTCCGCTGAAGAATTCGACAATAAGCCCCAAGCTTTATGGCTTGCCTCCGACGCAAATAAAAAAGCGCCTGCTTATGAGTGCGGTTATCACAATGGGAATATATGCGCAAGTTATATTCACCTGCACTGGGCGTCCTGTCCTGAAGCCGCCGCGAATTTTGCCGAAGCAATCATAAAACAATATCCCATCGGCAGAAAATAAAAAATACAGATGAAGAAAAGTTGACAAGCTTTCCTTCTTATCCGATATTAACACCATGAACAACAATAATAAAATCAAGACATGGGCGCCGGATAAACTCCTCTTTCCTCCGTTTAAACATCTGGCTATAGTAGATTATCCGCCGTTCTGCGAAGGCGATTACCATGCGCATGACATATTCCAAGTACTTTTCGTTGTTTCCGGCACTTTTTATCTGCTTGGGCCCCGAGATAAAAAGCTTGGCGTGAATTCCGGGGAGTTTCTGATAATCCCTCCCGGGAAAACTCATTCATGGAGAATAGAAAAAAACAGATGTAAAGCTGTTCAGGTTATACACAATTCCATGCTGCCTGAGACATACGGAGATCTTTCAATACTCTTCGGAAATCTCAATTCCGACTGCCGGAAAATCAGGATAGGAAAAACTGAAACCGACGCCATCGCCAAACGGCTGAAAAGTGAAGCCGCAAAATCGCGTCCCGCCGACTCCATGATGATATTCATTTTTCTCATGGAAATTTTCTCAATGGCCTTGAGGATTTTCGCCCAAAATGAAAAAAACCGCTCACTTGGCACAAAACCGGAAACAGCTCTCAAAAAAGCTCTGGATTACATACAGAAACATTACCGTGAGAAAATCACACTTGAAGAACTCGCCAAGATATCCTGCCTCGGTATCAGCCGTTTCTCTGAAATATTCAGAGCGCATACAGGCGAAGCGCCGATAAATTATGCAAACAAGCTCAGGATGGAAAAAGCCAAAGCGCTTCTTCAATATTCCCATATGACAGTAGGACAAATATCTGAATATCTCGGATTTGAGTCCATACATTACTTCAGCAGGGCGTTCAAAAAGTATTCCGGCACAAGTCCATCCGAATCCAGGCCCGCAAAAATAAAATCGTAAGATTGTGCAAATCATTCGTAATCCATGCTAAAGACATTCCTCCGCTGATGCGCTATAATTTTCTCATAGTCAAAAAGAGGAGTTATACTATGGACGCAAAAACAGTAAAAGAATTCGCGAAGGAATGCGGCGCTGATATTGTCGGAATAGCCAATATCGAAAGATTCGAAGGCGCGCCCAAACAGTTCGATCCGAGATATATAATGCCGGAAGCAAAATCAATGGTGGTTCTGGGCTTTCGTATTTTCAGGGGTCTTTTGAGAGGGATTGAGGAAGGGACGCTTTTTGCCAACTATTCCTCAATGGGATACGCGGGAATAAATAAGGTGCAGATGCCGACTGTCCTCTGGAATTTCACAAAGATTTTCGAGGATGAAGGTTATGAAGCGTTACCTTTCCATAATGATTTTCCATGGAACGCCATATCCACTGCCACCGGAAAGATGAAAGAAAATTGGAGCAGGCCTGTTTCCCCGGATAAACCGGCGCCGGACGTATTCATACACATGCGCATAGCCGCTTTCTGCGCGGGACTCGGCGAAATCGGCTACAGTAAAGTTTTTCTGACCCCGGAATTCGGTCCGCGCGTCAGATTCGGATGCGTTCTTACGGAAGCCCCTCTTGACCCTGACCCGTTATATGAAGGCCCTCCCCTTTGCGATAAATGTATGGCCTGCGTCAAGGCTTGTAGCGGAAATGCCATAAGCGCCACTGAAACAGTCAAAGTCAAAATAGCCGGACGTGATGTGGAATGGGGCAAACTTGACGAACACAAATGCTCTATCGCGTTTCAGGGCGGGAAAAATGATGTGGCTCCTGACGGCGAAGAATTGAAATATGCTCAATATGACGCAAAACCCAATGAATACAATCCTTTCATTGCAAGCCCCGGCCCATTATATGGATACGGAAGGGCTATCGAAGGCGGCAGAGGTTGCGTGAGAGCATGCATGATACATCTGGAACAGCAGGGGAAACTCAAGAATAAATTCAAGATGCCTTTTCGCAGACGCAAACCGTGGAAAATGGAAATCGAATAGTCCTTTCGAGAGGAGGAAAAAGGAAAACGGTCTTCAGACCGTTTTCCGTCTGACTTCGAGTACCGCTATTTTGGTGGAATGGTTGAACGGAGCTGGATCAGTAATTTGCTTGGCGGAATATTCATTTGAATAACCCACAAGATCTTTCGGGACAGGGATTATCTCCGTTATTTTCAAATACCCGTCCGAGGCAAGCCCCTCAAGGGTACGCATGTATTCCACTCCGCTTACATAAAGAGCATTGTTTATCACAACCAGATAACCGCCGTCATTGATGAGAGGGCGGACTTTATTAATCATTCTGGCGCTGTTATTCACCATATCCACAACGCATTCCCGATTTACGGCAAAGAACGGCGGGTCAAGAAAAACACAATCAAAACGTTCATTTTTCTTTTTAAAATGACTTATCTGCCGCCAGAAATCACCGGCAAGAAAATCTTTATCCGAGAAAGAAAACCCGTTCATCTCACAGGATTTTTTTGCCAGCTCCAGAAATTTTTTATTTCTGTCAAGCTGCACTACCCGGGCCGCTCCGCCAGCCATTGCGGCAACTCCCAGGCTCCCGGTGTACGCAAAGGTGTTCAAAACTGTTTTTCCTCTCATATTCTCCATCGCCCATGTACGCAAATTCCGCGTATCCAGATAAAAACTGGCGTCACGATTCATCCACAAGTTAATCGCATACCGGATATTATTCTCTACTATCGCCATGGAGGAAGACACGATACCTGAAATTACTCTGCCATTTCGTTCTTCAGTTATTTCGCTGTCGCGGATTTTCAACATTACAGTCTTTATCCACGGAAGCAGTTTCTGTATGAGAGTCAGAGTCTCATCAACAGCACCCGCGGCATTTTCCGCCGGTTTCGCATAGTTGTATATAATCGCAGTCTCCGCATAAACATCGACAAGCAGATGCGGATTCCCTTCCGAGAATCCATTGAACAAGCGAAACGCGGTCTCATGACCGGGATCAAACAGATGCGTCCGGGACGCTATTGCCTTTTCGAGTAAGGCGCTCGTAGATTCTTCAGCTGTAATTATTGTCTTTCTTTTAAATTCTTTGCACGAAGGTAAACAGAAGTCCTTTTGCGCTTTTTACAATAGCCGCTCAGGTATTTGTTGAAAGAAAGCGTAATGTTAGAGAGACAGAGACTCAATACCACCATTCACATAGCTTCTTAGGGTACATGCTGAGACAATCCTATCCCGCATGCGCGCCTATCCTTGAAATAATTACGACAGGATATTTTTTCAGTTTTTCAGAATTGAATTTTTCAGTATCATCAACATTTATAATCCTATAATCGCTTCCGATGAATTTGTCCCAAATCCCTTTGATATTTCCATAGTATGCTATTTCCGAGGCGCTGAGGCCCTGCACGGCAATCAAAAGCAACAAGGCGTTAAAAAATCTCATTAGATATTCCTTATTTTTTCAAACTTTTTCTTATTTCTGTTTCAAATTCGCGTATATCTACTACTTCACTTTTTGCGCGTGCGTCTTCAGCGGCAAAAACCAAAAGATGGCCTTCCAAGGATTTTTGAATCGGTGTTAACAGGATTGACTTATCTCCTGTTTCAATCGCGTCTATGAAATTGTCCATGATGGCGCGATCGCCGCCGCCGTGAGTCCCGTTTACGTTCACCTTGATTGTGTCTTCAAGAAACGGTTCAAAACTCCATGTTTTCAGAGTTCCCCGTGTACCGTCGTACTCTATTTCGCCGTTTGTCATACTGATTTTAGTCATACGGCGCTCAGTACCGTTATGTCCGCACATCGTAAATGAAACATGGACGTCATTTTCAAACTCTATCTGCACGGTCTGATTGTCAACCACATCGTTATCCGTCTGAAAAACGCATTTTCCGAAACGGTTTTTACGAAGTAATTCCCGTAGCTGGTTTTTATCTTTCACAATACCCATTTGACGCAGATAGGCCGGATCTGTCGTTTCATCAAAATATAGCTTTAACACATGATACGGGCACGAATGGTAATGTTGACATCCGTCAAGACAGAACTCAGGCGCGCCTTCAGGAGCGTTTTCCTTCCTGAAATATTTCAAAGATCCAAAAGATGCCACTTTCTTCGCATTGGCTCCGATAAGGTATCTCAGTATGTCCATGTCATGGCATGATTTGGCAAGAAGCATGGGAGTGAGGCGTGATGAATTAAAGAACCCTCTGACGAATGAATGCGCCATGTGCGAATAGGAGAGGTTTTCACTGTGCTGAATGCAGACTATCTCGCCAAGGCGTTTTGAGTCGATGATGTTTTTCATCGTACGGAAAATTGGCGTAAGCCTCATCTGATGACAAACTATGAAGATGTTGGAATAATCTTTGCTTGCGTCATAAAGGCGGATAAGGTCTTCCTTGTTTGTGCACATGGGTTTTTCCATCAGGATATGGAGGCCTTTTTCCATGGATTTCAATGCCGGTTCAAGACGCTGATCTTCCAGTGTCGCTATTACTACCCCGTCAAGCTCTTTGCATCCGTTTGTAAAAAACGCCCCTATATCTTTGAAACAACATTCAGGAGATATCTTATGTGCCGCCGCAAAAAATTCTCTTTTGTCCTTGTCCGGTTCCACTACTGCCGTAAATTTTACTCTATGAGGCATGTCAAGAGCATACTGTCCGAAAATCCCCTGCCCTCGATTACCCGCTCCAATAAGCGCCAGTTTGACTTGTCTGTTCATTGCCTGAAGACTCCTTTCCAGTCTGAATTATATAGTTTACCATAAGAAACAACAAGAAATTCAATTAACGTAATTTAATGCCATTCCATTCACATCACGTCTCATTTCTGTTCATAAACTCGAATTTCCATTGAGAATACTCAACTCTGCACATGGCCCTGCCATCCTGCAAAATATCCCTGAGCATTTTCAGTCCAAGCATACCTGAAGAAGTATCCTTTATTTCTACCACAAGATCGACAAGTTCGGGATAGGCTATTTTACTCTTCACTGATGAAAATATGATTCGGGGAAACGATTTTTTTGACAACTTCTTTTCAAAATAATATTTTGCGACTCCGAAAAATGACTGCACCGTAATATAGAGTAAATCCGGTTTTGTCTCAAGTTCCTCAAGCAGGTACTTTATCCCGGCATATCCGTCTTCATCTATGGAAAAATGCAAGAGCTTCTCATCGTATTTCAAACCCATTTTTTCGATTGCATTTCTGACACAACCTTTTAACTGTTTGCTTATCAGATAAGAAGGGTTTCCGCCGATAATACCGACATTCCTGGAATTAAAAATTTTTATGGCCGCAGTCATGGCGTTCTCAAGAGCCGAAATATCCGAAGCTATCCTAAAAACATCTTCTTCAAGCTCATAATTTCCTATAACGACAAAGGGGATTTTTTCTTTTTTGACTTTCCTGATAAATGCATCATCAATCAGCCCCGTCAAAAGAACGCCGTCGGGTTTGCGTTCCTTAATCCACTTGGTGAATGACATTTTAGCGTCGGCGGAGCCGAGTACGATATTATCATTAGTCCGGGAGGCAGCCACTCCGAGACTGGCAAAAAGTTCAACATAGGCAGGGTGGGAAATCAGATGCTTATTAAGCCACAATCCGATTTTATAAGACTTATTTTCAGTCCAGTCGGAGTTTATGAAAGTCCCTCTGCCCACTTCCTTGGCGATGAACTTCTCATTACTGAGGATATTGAAAGCGGAGAGAACAACCTGCCTGCCGACATCAAATTTATCAGCAAAGGACCTGATACTGTCAAGACGCGCCCCGGGCTTGAGTCTGCCGGAGATTATCTCCTGCTTTATAAATTGCGCAATTTGCGATGATTTGGGTGGGGCCGCCGTCAGTTCCATGACAAAGTGTCCTATATTGTTTTACTATATGTCATTATATGACACTTTGAATGTTTTGTCAATACCTGAACTTACTTTTTAAACAAAAAAAGGATTAAGGATTACGCCTTACACGCCTTGTCGAAATCGGTCTGCGCGGCATGAAGTCCAGCTATGGCGCCGGCATAACCGGCAGGGTTGCGGAATACCGAAGTACCGGCCACTATCATATTGGCCCCGGCCCCGGCTATCAGCGATACATTGGACGCGTCTATACCGCCGTCAACCTCCAGATGGACTTTCAGGGAGTTTTTTTCAATGTATTCGCGGATGGTCTTAACTTTAGGAATCATGTCCGCCATGAAGCTCTGGCCGCCGAAGCCCGGTTCCACAGTCATTACCAGCACCAGATCCACTTTATCAAGGAAGGGCAAAACAGCGTCAGCCGGAGTTTTGGGCTTCAGAGAAATTCCGGCAGTACAGCCGGCATCCCTTATTGCCTGAATGATTTTAATCGTTTCATCAGAAGTTTGTGTTTCCACATGAAAGGTTATATGGTCAGCCCCGGCATCGACAAATGACTTTATGTATTTCATCGGGTCTGTTATCATAAGGTGCGTGTCAAAAACAAGCGAGGAATGTTTCCTTATGGCCTTTACGAGAGGCGGCCCGACAGTAAGGTTCGGCACAAAATGCCCGTCCATAACATCAAGATGAATTAAATCGCATCCGGCCTTTTCAACCTCGCGGACTTCCTCTCCCAGCCTTGCGAAATCAGACGCCAGTATTGAAGGTGAAATCAGTATCCGGTGAAAATCCAACATATTTATTTTACGCTCTGACATTAATCCCGTCCTTTTTTTTCAGATGAAAGAATATAAGAAAATACTGCTCTTACTTATTTTTTCAACCCATAACTATTAGTACGCAGCACGGGGTTACCATTATAGCAGCAAAGCGTCAGTGCTTATTTTTTTTAATAGATATGGTATTTATTCCAGAATTCTTCCTTTTCAAAGTCTTTTCTCGAAGGATAATATCCAAAATAATCTTCTCTTACGTGAGATTCAAAAACTTTTCTTATGATATCTTCTGAATACTTGTCCTTAAATATTTCTACGGCCTCTTCAATGGCTTCTTTACAATGCCGATGCTTTCTATGCTCATAAGGATTAAAATCTCCCAGAGCTCCCTTCAGGCAAAATTCATTGAAACGCTTCTGGTCAAAAAGTCCGTCTATCCATTCGTGGATATCTTCGGCTTCGACACCCAATTTCTCCATGGTTTTTTTTTTGTGCGTAGCAATTTTCATCTATGCGGTCCCCTTGAAATCAAAGCTTAGTTTCGATTGAAACGCTGTTATCTGTGAAAAGACCTTTTTTAAGATCTCGCGTTCGATGTTGGATAAATCCTTTGGATTTATGTGATTGTTTGGTTCTTTTCCTCTTTCAATTAAAAGCGCTTGGTGCTTGAAGCGAAGTCGCATCAGAAAATTATAAACCTGCACTGCTTCATTATGGGTGGAGTCGGATATTATTCCTTTTTCATGTAGCTCGCCAAGCCTGTAAAAAGTGTTTGTTATTTTGATGTTGTTTTTCAGGCTGTAGATTCTGGCAAAGTTTGTAACCGGTTTCATCGCCTCTTTTATGCTGAATGTCTCCGCGTGCTCTCCTTTTGCTTTTACGGAAATATTGCCAAACATTCCGACAGGCGGGTTATAGAGAAGACAGTTCTGGGCAAGGTGCAGAAAGAACGGAGGGTTGGCAGGCAGCAATTCATCAATATGGTTTCTCAGGCTATTTGTCAGTTGTTTTTCGCCGTACACACTCCTGAAATCGAAGAAAATATTAAATTCAAGTAGATACTGTGGAGTGGCTTCCGTTATCCATTCGGTGAAATATTTTTTCCATTCGGAAAGCGAGCAACGCCATTTGGGATTGCTTGCCATTATATGGCCTTCGCATTTTTTATAGCCAGCTTTTTCCAGCCAGTCGCAGACCATTTCGCTTAGATTTTTGAAATACTCTTCAACTTTTTCCTTGTTCCCGGGAGAAACGTCCTCATAGATGATTGCGTTGTCCTGATCAGTTAAAAGCGTTTCCTCCATCCTGCCTTCGCTGCCCATTGCCATAAAAGAGAACTGAGCAGGCGGTTTTCCCAGTTCTTTAATTGCAAAAGCCACGAATTTCTTGAGTATAATATCTGAAATCCCTGAATTGATTTTAGTTATATTTTTTGCATCCACTCCGCACTCTATCAGGGTTTTAACAAGGAACGGCAATTTGTTTCGATTGGAAATGATTTCCTCTGCGTTTTTAGTTTTCCCGATTTCATGAAACATGGAAGACGGCGAATACCTCTGCACCTGCAAAAGCTCCTTGTTGCCGATAACACTTATAATTTTGTCATCCTTGCCCTTAACCGCAAGATGACCTACACCTTTTTCCTGCATCTTAATAGCGGCTTCAAAGACAAGCGCCTGTTCGGAAATTGAAAGCAGTGGAAAACTCATAATTTTGCTTACAGGCGCGTTTGGATCTACGCCATCGGCAAGGGCCTCGGACATGTCTTTGTTTGTTACGATTCCCGAAAAATCTCCATTTTGAGTTTCAAGAAGCAAGGACGTACTGTTTTTTTCTTTCATCAGTTGCGCTGCTTCTTTAACAGACGTGCCTTTATTACATGAAACTATTTCTTTAAGACAGCATTTTAATGGCTGGTGCAGAAAAAGCAGGGCAGTTTGAAGCTCGGTGATAAGACTTTCCCTTTCATCTTCCAGCTTTTTCTGTTCAATCAACTTTTGACCGCTAACGTCTTTGACAATAATGACAACTCCCTTTTTCCCCGCGAAAGATATGACTGAGTGGGAAAGAATCGCATCAAAAAGCGAACCGTCTTTTCTTTTAAGCTGTGTCTCATACGGCTCCGGCAATTCCAATCCATCCAGCAGAGCTTCAAAATAATTATCGCCAGTATCTGAAACTATTTTGCGGAAGTCTGTTTTATGGAGTTCGGCGGCGGAATATCCCATCATGGTAAGAAAAGCCTGATTGGAGTGAAAAAAAATATCCTCAAGAAACATTATCAATCCCTCAGTAGATGCCTCTACAAGGGCTTTGTATTTTTCGCGTGATTCTTCCAAGCCCTCTTCAGCTAATTCTTTTTCCCGTTCTATTTTGAAGCTCTGCTGGGCCGCAAAAAAAAGAAGCAGCGAGACAAGGACTATGATTCCCAAAGAGAGCATAAATATCTTATTGGTAATCGAAGAAATTTCCTGTCTCACATCCTTAAGGTAAATCCCGGTGCCAAGGATCCAGTCCCACGGCTTGAAGCCTTTTACATATGACAGCTTCGGCTCCACTCGTTCCGGTTTGTCTTTCCACTGCCACATGTAGGATATAAAACCGTTCCCGCTTTGTCGTACCATGTTCACGGATTCCAAAAAAAATTTTTTACTTGTCTGATCTCTGTAGTTTGTCAGGTCTTCGCCTTCAAGCTCCGGCTTGTAGGGGTGGGCAATCATCCTGGGATGCATATCAATAATCCAGAAATAGTCTTTGCGACTGTTTCCGTAGCGCAGGTCTTTTATGCGCAGTATTGCCCTTTGCTTGGCTTCTTCCATGGTTATTTCCCCGTTTCTGCACATTGCCTCAGACTCTTCCAGGATGCTCCACGCAGTGTCAGTCAACTCGCGGAGCATTTCTTTTTTGTCATCCATTATCCTGTTTTCAAAAGCGGGAATAATAATATCAAAGACTGATACAGAGAAAAGGATTATTGTCAGTAAAACAGGCAAAATTATCTTCAGAAAAAAATTGCGCATTTCTAGGTTTGCGGATTTTTTTTTCATTTAAAGCCTCTGTCAAGCCAGCTTAGTTTAACTTGCAACCTCATAAAACGCCGCAGTCGCAAACACCACGACGTTGATAAATAAGTTTAGGCTACGGCTTCCTCTGAACTCGTTTTTTCTTCCATGTCTTCATTCAGGCCCATGTTGTCTTTCTGCGTAAGCAGAGAAACGATAACAAGAGTTATAAAGCTCAATGGAATTGAAATGATCCCCGGGTTGTCAAGGGAGGATGGCGCGTTTGCCGGATTCAGACCGTACTTTTCCCACATGCTTGGAGATAAAAGAATTATTCCAATCGCAGTGATTATGCCTACAAATATAGACGCGGCGATACCCTTGGCTGTTGTTTTCTTCCAGAAAAGCAACATCAGAATTGCCGGAAGGTTTGCGGAAGCCGCCACTGCAAATGCCCAGCCTACAAGAAATGAAACGTTCATTCCCTTGAAGAGGATGCCAAGTATTATGGCTATGAAGCCAACCGCTATGGCGGCTATTTTTCCCGCTTTCACTTTTTCTTTGTCCGTGAGTTTAATGTTTAAATAATTGTTCATCAAGTCATGGGCCACAGCGCCGGAAGCCGCGACTATCAATCCGCTCACTGTTCCAAGAACAGTCGCAAACGCTATGGCTGATACGATGGAAAACAATGCCACTCCGAAATACCTGGCAAGCAATGGAGCTGACATATTGCTGCTTTCCACGTCAAGTACGCCATAAGCCATTGCGCCTATTCCCATGAAGAGTGTAAGTATATAAAAGAACCCGATTGCCCCGATTGCCACGATTGTTGATTTGCGCGCATCCTTCTGACTCGGCACAGTATAGTACCTTATAAGGATATGCGGCAATGCGGCAGTCCCGAAAAACAACGCCAGCATTAATGAAATAAAGTTAAGCTTATCCATCCACTTGTCACTTCCGATTTTGAATTTTACTCCAGGCTTCATAAGCCTTGCTCCGGAAATTTCTTCGGGATACCATATCATGACTTTATTGAGCCCGTCAGTAATGGCTTGCGGAATCTTTTTATAAGTAACAACCGTACTGTTATTGACAGTCGCAAGAAACTGGAATGGTCCAATGGGGCCTGTTTTCTCAACTTCCTTGCCGTCCATGACAATTTTGCTCAAATTGCCGACAGCATTGAATTTGCCTGCTTCCTTTGGTTCTCCATTATAAAGGACATTGCCACTTTCGAGTATAGTTTTTGATTGAGCCTCCTCAAGTACTGCCTGCCCGTCTTTTTTCACCAAGTGCCACCAGGAGACAATACCAGTTTCATTTGCCAGGCTTACAAATGTATTTTTGCCCTGTTTGTATAGAGAGTTGACTTTGTAAGGATATTTTTTATCCTTCAGCTCCACGTTGCCGTCGTTGTCCATGACAGCCTGCAATGTTGTATATTTATGAAAATCCTTGGAGGGCGTACTGTTCAAACCATTTTTCAGGAGAAGAAAGACCATAACTGAAGAAAATATAATAAGCAGTCCGCCTTTTAAAAACTGCACATAAGTTGTAGATGCCATTCCAGCAGTCGCCACAATTATGGTGACTATAATCCCTACCATTACAACCCCTACCCAATGAGGAAGCCCAAGCAATGGAACAACAAGATCGCCAGCTCCGACCATCTGCGGAATCAGATAGAAAGCAGACACTATAAGCGTACTTATGGCTGCCGTAAGCTGAATACTTTTTGAATTGAATTTTGAATCAAGAGCATCGGTAAACGTATATTTGCCCAAACGCTTCATAGGTTCTGCGACAATAAAAAGCGCAACAACCCAGCCCGCGAGATATCCGATTGAGTAAAGGAAGCCGTCGTAACCGTCGAAAGCAATCATTCCGCATATTCCAAGAAAAGATGCGGCTGAAAGATAATCGCCGGCAAAAGCGATGCCGTTCACCCCCCAATTGATCTGTCCGCCAGCCGCAAAGTACCCTTCTGCTGAACGGGTTTTGGACGCAAAATATTTTGACAGGCCGATAACAAAAACAACAAACAATACAAAAATCATTATAGCAGTCAGATTGGAATGATAAATCATTTTACCACCCCGCCTTCATTCTGCGTCAACTTTTTATTGAGCTTATTCTCATAAGCCGTACATATAGAATTGTAAGTAATTCCCATTATGATGGCGAGAAAAATCAATCCGAATCCGTAAATAACAGCAAGATTCACTCCTGCAAAAATGATTTTACCCATTGTATTCAGCGAAAAAATACTGATTGCGACAAATCCTGCGTAGATGATTAAGTAAACAAAAAACAGGATTACACCTAATTTCGATTTGATTGAGGAGGCATTGTCTTTCCCCAATTTTGCGGCCGGACCATGATCCATACTTTTCTTCTCCTTCAATAATATATTTGTAATTGAATTGAAAAAACGTCGCCAGCCGGGCTGACTCAATTAAATATCACTACACACAGCTTTCAACTGACTGCTTGTCCGTAATAAATAAAGAAACAAGAAACTAATGTTGAATAACGCTGAAATCAAGAAAAGCTTTTTTTTATTTACTCTTTTTTTGAAAGCGCTAATTGATTCTACAACTTTTTTTACTTAAATGAACATCTTCATTCGATATCTGAGAGTACGGTTTCCATCCGAGGTAAGTATTCAAAAAAAAGAAATGCTCTGTTGAAACATATCTTTCCACAAGTATCTTCAACTGTCTGTATAATTTTTTAAACAGGGGAGGAAACATGGAAGAAGAAATACGATTTCATCCGGATAAAGAAACCGTAAAGGTTGATATTCGAAAAGATGCTCAATTTAATTTTAGTCTCTTTGGGGTATTCTTCATTTTCTATCTTGGAGCTGCAATTTTACAGACTCCTCCATGCAAAGATATTGCCACAATATCATTTTGGGGAATGCCATTGGGACTTCTGTTAAGCTTATCCGTCTTTCCGGTTTCATGGGGGCTGATCACAATTTTCTTTTGGAAGGGACGGTAATTCATATATGGCAAACAATTTTCTAGTCATTCTTTTTATACTTTTTTTTGTCATTGCAAGCATAGTAATAACGTGGATTACCTCCCGCTCAAATACATCCTCCAAAGATTTTTTTATTGCCGGCAGCAAAGTCCCATGGATACAAGTCGGCATAGCAATGGTTGGAAGTTATCTTTCCGCTGCGAGTTTTCTCGGATGCGCTGGAGACATCGGAGTCTTCGGAATTGACAGCATTTGGTTGTCAATTGGATTTTTCGGGGGATACATGGCGGTTCTACTGCTTATTGCCGGGCCTCTTCGGAATGTCGGCAGTTATACCGTTGCGGATGCGCTACACTGCCGCTTCCCGGATGATCGGATTAAATTGATAGTGATGATCTCAACATTGATTATTTCCACGTTCTATCTAGTACCCCAAATGCTTGGAGCTGGCCTGCTTTTCGAGATGCTTCTTGGTTGGAACTTTATCGCGGTAACTGTCAGCGTAGGGGTGTTGATGTCCATTTACATTATCTTTGGTGGTATGAAATCCACTCTATATAACCAAGTGCTCCAAGCGCTCTTCCTGTGGATAGCCATGCTCCTAATCACCATCATGGCTTTTTTTATTTTTGGCAAAGGCTCAATAAACGAGGTACTTGCCGTAGCCCACCGGGCAGTTCCCCCTATGATTGCCGGAAAATCGCCCGAAGTGGTCAAGGCTATCCAAGGTCTGACTGCAAGTGAAGCGATCGTGACGGCCCGCCAAATGATGCCGAATGCAGAAAACATCATGACTATAGGAGTGAAAACAAACAACACCATAGCCCAAATAAGTACTGTGATCGCCCTTGTTTTCGGCACCGCCGGGCTTCCGCACATCCTTATCATGTTCTATACCGTCCGCAACGGAAGGGCTGCCCGGAAAAGTGTTACGCTCTGCATAGTGGCACTGGGGATCTTCTACCTCTGCGCCATTGCTCTTGGTTTCCTTCTCATTCCTTCGATTTATCCCCAGCTTTGTTCGTGGATCGCGGAGGGCCCCAAGGGAGTAGGCCTGGCAAAGAATATGGCAGTGCTGGACATCAGCTTGAGAGTTGGGGGGCCTTGTCTTATGGCTTTTTCCGCGGCAGCGGCAGTAGCAGCCATTCTCAGTACATCCGCCGGGCTGATGATTACCTGTGCCTCGACTATCAGCCACGACCTCTATAAGATTTACATTAACAGGAATGCAACCGAGAAGCAGGAAATGGTCATTGCCAAAATCACCACACTGTTGATGTCTACTGTAGCCGTGTTGCTGGCTATACTCCTGAAAAAGGAAAATGTGGCTTGGTTGGTAACCCTTGGTTTCGGCATTGCAGCCAGTGCTATCTTTCCGGCAATGATGGCAAACCTTTGGTGGCGGCGCGCCACCCGTCAAGGAATAATCGCCAGCATGATTACCGGACTGGTTGTCTCAGTATTCTTTATTATTCTGCTTCTTAGCGGAGTTATGTCCTTTATTGGACTGCCGACGTCCGGTGGACCGGGAATCTTCGGCGTAAGCAGTGCAATAATTGTTCTCGTGGCTGTGAGTCTCCTCACCAAGGATTGCGGCAAAGACGTTGATGATTTCATGTTCAAGGCCCATCATCACAAGCATGATTAATTCACTATTTCCTTTGCCAGGGGGTGTTGTCAAGCTACAACAATCCCCCTGATATAAGGAGGTTTATAATCAAAAATTAATCAGTCCCCTTCCGGCACGAAAGCATTTCACGCAGATAAGATATTTCGCGAATTAAAGCGTCGGTACCGGAAACGCGCGGATAAAGCACAAGCATGCCGTCAAACAAAATGTTTTTGAAATATTCTGTCCAGGGATTTATCAGCTTTTTTACCAGCCTGTTCCCCATATCGGCTTCATAAGCAAACCTGACGACGTCCACATCAAAACGATACCATCTCAGAAGCGCTTCAGGAACGAAATCCTTGTTCAGCTGATGAGGATGTATATTTACAGTGAACCTTATTCCCGGAAACATGAGTTCTCTTAAAAAGTTCAGATGCTTCTCCGAGGAAAGATCAGAAGAAGCCGGAGGTATTCTGACAGGGATGCAAAGCTTTATTCCGCTCTCATAAAGTTTCGGCATAAGCCTCTTTATGAGTTTCTGGAGAGAGGCATAAATTTCAGGATTGTTCGCGGCGGTATCGAAGGAAAAGTCAACAGTTACGGAAGCGACATCAAAAGCATGCGCCCTGTCAAGCAGGGCATTAAAATTATTAACAAACTCAGTTATCATGGATGAAGACTGTTCGGCAATCCTGCGTGAAAGGGAAATATCCATAAGCTCAGTCAGATGAATATATCTCCAGTCATGCTCCAGAAGAACAGCGGGGCCTTTTTCAGTTTCAAGCATGGAGAGGGGAAGCTCTATTCCCGTAAAGATATCAGCGTCCATGCTCTCAATGACCTTCAGCGGTTCATCGCATGTGGATGAAAGGCCGAGGCCTAAAATATTTTCATGTTTTTCTTTTTTCATAATATCACCAGCCGGCTTTCCTTAAAAGATCCATATCGACAACAGTTTTCCGTTCCTTAATATAATTCGCTGAAAAAAGCTGCCTGTGAACATATTTACCGATAATGTCAGCCTCAAGATTTACCATCTCGCCTTTTTTCCTGAACTTCAGTGCTGTCCCCTCAAGGGTCGTGGGAATTATATGTACGGTGAAAAAATCTTCCGTCAGTTCAACCAGCGTCAGGGATATACCATCAACAGCGATGCTTCCTTTTTCAACAAGCCAATGAGAGATTTCCTGAGGCAATTGAACGGCGAGCTCCCAATCGGCTCTTTTTTTTCTAAAGTCTCTGATCGGCGCGACGGCGTCAATATGCCCGCTGACAATATGTCCGCCGATACGGTCTCCAAGAGACATGGCCCTTTCGATATTTACAGGCGATGAAAGAGGCAGTAGTCCCAAATTAGTTCTTTTCAGAGTTTCTTCCAGAACATGAAAAACCAGAGTGCGCCCATTACCCTCGCCATGTTCCAACGTAAGACATGCTCCATTAACCGCTATGCTTTCACCGGGGACGAGTTTTCCAAGAGGTTTTTCCGTGCTTATCTTGAAGACGCCGGCCCCTCCTGAAATATTTCGCGCCCTTATTTTTCCTGTAGTTTCCACAAGTCCTGTAAACATAAAAACCCCGGTTATTTTTTCTTAATATACCCCGAAACCGCGATATCGCATCCATATTTTCTGATGGAAACATCTGAAATATTCAAAGCATCCGCAAGTGAAAGCGGATTTTCGCCCCCTACAGACGAACGGCTGTTCCGCCCGCCCAATATCTTGGGAGCGATATGAAATTCCACTTTATCGACAATCCCCGCGTTCAGAACGGAAGACGCGAGCTCTCCACCGCCTTCAACGAGAAGTGAAGTTACATTTTCGGCCCCGAGTTTTTTTAAAAACCGCTGCCATTCTTTTAGGGAAAGCGGCAATACCAGTTCAGGGGCCCTGCCTTCCGGCATCATAGCTGTAAGCTTTTCAACTGTCATCGTTTTTGAACAAACAATTCTGCGCGGCTGACGCTTCCAGTCATCAGGCTCTCTGACAGTCAGCGAGGGCGCGTCCCTGCGTACAGTCTCCCCTCCGACCATTATGGCATCGGCCCATCTGCGGAGCGTCTGTACCCGGCGTCTTGCCGAAGCTCCGGTAATCCATTTTGATTCGCCTCCGGCCGTCGCAATCTTTCCATCAAGAGTCGTTGCCAGCTTCAAGAGAACAAAGGGGGTTCCTGAAACAATCCATTTGAAAAACGACTCGTTAAGTTCGCGACATTTTTTTTCTGCTATCCCAACTGTAACAGCTATTCCATTTTCCTCAAGTATCTTCACGGCCCTTCCGGCATGACGGGGATTCGGGTCCAAGACACCGATAACAACCCTTGATATTTCAGCTTTTATTATCGCATCGACACAGGGCGGAGTGCGCCCGAAAGTCGAACACGGCTCAAGTGTCACATAGAGAGTCGAACCTTTAAACGGCGCGGAAGCGTCACTCATGGCATTGATTTCAGCGTGCGGCCCTCCGGCCTTGCGGTGAAAACCCCGGCCTATGACTTTGCCCTTTCTGACGATAAGCGCGCCAACCATCGGATTGGGGCTTACGAGGCCCCAGCCTTTTTTTGCCAGAGCAAGCGCCGTCCGCATGAACGCCGCATCAGTCTTTTCTGAAAATTCAGACATAAGGGAAAGAGTTCCGTTAGCGGTTTTTTCTCGGCATAAAGAGAATTGAATTTACAGTGATGGCCCATGCGTTATCATAAGGCATTTTCTTGAACTCATGTCCATCGCCCCAACTGTCCGAATATATCAATTCACTGGTTTTATCATTATACCCTATAATAAGTCGCATGTGACCGCCGCCAGTCTGAGAATTTCTTTTTTCTTCTTTGACTATTCCCAAGCGAACACTCCACGCGACGGGCAATCCAGCGTTTATTTCCTCTTTTACCTCTTTGAGGAAGCGCTTATAGTCACTTCTGTCGCGGTCTGCCCTGTATTTCACGTATATGTCAGGATCCAGGTCGTCATATATTTTAGACACATCATAAAAGATAGTGTTTCCCTCCTGATACTTGTAGTTATTGATGTCAATACCTTTTTTCTTATCTTTTTTGGCAACACTGTTATAACCGTTCAGGAATTTCTGGAACTTGGTAAAGTCATTGCAATTTTTGTCGAAATATAAATCTTTTACTTTTACTCTAAAAAGCGTACCCGCTTTTTTCATGGAACTGAGCATATCGCTGTAATAGGTTCCACCGCGTCCATTGGCCGCGGTATTTGCGAGCTGCGCCAGGAGATGCTGATCGACATCCATACCGTAATATCTCAATATTCTTTCAACAGTCGCGACGACGCAATAACCTTTCTGTCCCTGATCAACCATTGGTATTCCGTCAATATGAACGTCCCCATTTTCATCCTTTTTAATATTTTTCGGCAAGTCGGCGACATCCGCTATTTGGGCTTTTTCAGGTTGAAGACTCTGGCTTTTTTTGCGGGGATCGTTCTGCGGGTCGAATTTTGAAACATCCATCTGGATATATTCAGCCCTGAAATCCTTCTGGGCTTTGCCGGTAGCGCTCCATTTACATGTCATGCAGTAAGGGCCTTTGACCCATATTTTCTGCTGGATGTTCTTATCAGATACCCTCTGTTTTTTCAGTTCAAATCCTTCCGCGCCGGTCCATTCATTCAGTTTTTTTTCCAGTTCCTCGATTTTCTTTTCAAACTGCTCCTTGTTCAAATCCCCGGCATCGCCACGGTTGTAAATGGAAATATCCATATTGCTGATTTTGTCTGAACTGAATCTGACAATTACTTCACAGACCCTCATATCAAGAAAATTCATCTGAGGACTGTTTCCATAAGCAGGGGCTTTTGCTTCATTTTTCTTCTCTGAAGAAAGCCATTTGAAAGAAGGCTTTGTAGTTTTCGTTATAAATTTATCACTGGAAATCTCCCAAAAAGCGCCCTTGTCGTCCAGCATGGGGTCTATTTTCAGAGGAGGGAAATTGGCAGGTGACTGCGCGATGGAAACTGAAATGAAAACAAAAGCAAAAAAGAACACAGACAAAAAACGATTGAACCGATTCATAACGAAAAACCTCCTTTAAAAAACATTAAAATTAAACTGTCTCCGTGACTGAATTTTCCAAATTCTGCTTACCTAAAACGGCATCAGAATAATATTCCGGATCAAAGGGCTGAAGATCATCGGGTTGTTCTCCGAGGCCCACAAAAAAGACAGGCAGTTTCAATTTATCCTGAATTGCGACTGCGATTCCGCCCCTGCCGGTGCCGTCAAGCTTGGTAAGCACAAGACCGCTGACACCTGCGACAGAAGAGAACTCAGAGGCCTGGTTAAGGGAATTTGATCCCATGCTCCCATCAATGGTAATCCATACTTCATGAGGCGCGTCAGGATAAACCTTGACAACGGTACGACGCATTTTCGCGAGTTCGTCCATAAGACTTTTCCTTGTGTGCTGCCGTCCGGCTGTATCAATAATAAGTATGTCCATTTTCCGGGCAAGAGCGGCTTCCACTGCGTCAAAAGCTACAGAAGAAGGGTCCGCACCCTGTCTGGCGCTTACAACCTGAGCGCCAGTCCTGCCGCCCCACAGCTTAAGCTGTTCCACCGCGGCAGCCCTGAAAGTATCACATGCGGCAAGCATAACCTTCCTGCCTTCATTTGACCAATAATAAGCAAGCTTTCCGGCCGTAGTTGTCTTACCGCTTCCGTTGACGCCGACAAGCATTATCACTGTAAGTTTCCCGGGTACCGCGAACTTGACAGGTCTCATGTTTTTTTTCAGAATTTCACAGACGTCTCTTCTGACAATCTGAAAAATATCTTCAGTCATTTTTATCTGCCCGCACTCATAACGGTCCTTTATATCGGCGACAATGCGAACACTTTCCTCAATTCCGAAATCGGCGGCTATAAGGGCAGCTTCAAGCTCCTCGTAAGTATGGATGTCCCATTTCTTCGCTCCGGTAAAGACATCAGCAAATGTTCTTGTAATTGAAGTGGCCGTCTTCTGAAGGCCTTTCTGGAATATCGAAAACAGCGATTTCATATTCTAACGGCACGCCTCTCTCGGAGAACGCGTCAGGCCGTCTTTAACTCCATTTAAAATGCCGTTGATAAAAAGGCCTGATTTTTCAGAACTGAAGTCCTTGGCAATCTCAACAGCCTCGTCAATGCTCACGACTGGCGGCACATCCATGCAATGGCACATTTCATATACGGCAACCCTCATGACATTTCTGTCAACCACAGCCATCCTTTTCATATCCCATTTCTCGGAATGTTCACTTATTACTTTATCTATTTCTTCAATATTTTCGATAACACCACTTATAAGGGTTACCGCATATTCCCGGCCTTTTCTGAAAACACGGTTCTTGGGAAATGCCCCGGAATTTTCAGCCTGTTCCCAAAAAAGTTCCAAGTCGTCGGGCGATCTCGCGCCAAGAACGTCAAGTTGAAAAAGGAACTGCATCGCAAGCTCCCTGCCGAGGCGTTTAAAATGAGTCGGCGCACGCTTCTCTGTTTTTCTATTACTAAAAGCAGTCATCATAATTCCATTACTTTCCGGACGGCATTACTTTGTTCAGGTTTGCCATTTCAATAGCGGCCATGGCGGCATCGGAACCGCGGTTTCCGGCTTTGGTGCCGCTGCGTTCGATAGCCTGTTCGATGTTATCAGCGGTGATAACGCCGTAACTTACAGGCGTCCCGGACTCCAGTGATATCTGGGCGAGGGCCTTCGAAACTTCGCTGTTTATGTAATTGGCGTGAGGCGTCGCGCCCTGTATGACAACGCCTAAAGCTATGAGAGCGTTATACTTTTTCGTCTGAATGAATTTTTTCACCGCGAAAGGAAGCTCATAGGAACCGGGCACCCAGGCTATATCAATATCATCGGCCTTTCCTCCGTGACGCACTATGGCGTCAACCGCGCCCTGCATGAGTTTGCTAACGAAAAATTCATTGAATCTGCCGCACACTATGGCAAAACGCAATCCCTTCGCGTCGAGCGAACCTTCATAAACATTTTTTACTGTTTTATTCATAATTTTTCCTCCAATTGGTTTCTTTTATAAAATATGTCCGAGCTTTTCTTTTTTCGTCTTCAAGTACTTTTCATTGTGAGTATGAGGCTGAATAACAATAGGTATCCTTTCGGCTATTTTCAATTTATAACCATCGATTCCCACAATTTTTTTAGGATTATTTGTAAGCAACCTTATGCTGCCGACTCCCAGGTCCAGCAGTATCTGCGCGCCTATTCCATATTCTCTCAAATCCGGTGCAAAACCAAGTTTTTCATTTGCCTCTACAGTGTCAAAGCCCTCATCCTGAAAACGGTAAGCGCGTATTTTATTGCCTAACCCTATCCCCCTGCCCTCCTGGCGCATATACACCAAAATCCCGGAACCTTCCTTCTCTATCATCTTCAAGGCTGTATGAAGCTGACTGCCGCAATCACATCTGCGCGAGCCGAAAACATCCCCGGTAAGACATTCGCTGTGAACGCGGACAAGGACATTTTCCTTTCCCTGCACATCCCCGCAAACCAGCGCGAGATGTTCGGCGTTATCAAGCAGCGAGCGGTAAAGATGCAACTTGAAAAATCCATAATCCGTCGGAAAATCAATAATTTCTTCCCGTTTCACAAGCCTTTCATTTTTTCTTCTGAAATTAATCAGGTCAGCGACAGAACACCACTTGAGGCCATGTTTTTTTCTGAACTTCTCAAGGTCGGAGATACGCGCCATTGAGCCGTCATCATTCATGATTTCGCAGATAACGCCGGAAGGGTAAAGCCCCGCTATCCTCGCCAGATCAACGGAAGCTTCCGTATGTCCCGCCCTCTGCAAAACGCCGCCGGGACGGGCTTTCAGAGGAAACACATGTCCGGGTATTACAAAATCTCCCCTGACACTGTCCACATCAATCAGGGCCGATACCGTCCTGGCCCTGTCAAAGGCAGAAATGCCGGTACTTGTACCGTCCTTCACGTCCACGCTCTGAAGAAAAGCCGTCTGATAAGGGTCGCGTTTGACCGCGGCTGCCTCCGTCAGATCAAGCTCCCGCGCCCGCTCCTCCGTCAAAGAAACACAGACAAGCCCGCGTCCGTGGGTTACCATAAAATTGATTTTTTCAGCCGTTATTTGGGCAGACGCGGCCACGAGGTCGCCTTCGTTTTCCCTGTTCTCGTCATCTGTTATGATGACTATTTCGCCGCGCCTGATCGCCTCGACAACATCCTCAACCTTGTCAAACATTTTCGACATTTTTCAACCTCCTGTCAAAAAAAAAGCCCTGACGTTAAAATCAGGGCATAAATAGACAATGCAGAAAGACAGCATCCTCTTTCATCCAGACTTTACTGTCGGTTATGGATTTGCACCATATCAGTTCCCCGTATGCGTAACGGAGAAGTCGCGGACTTTTACCGCCGGTCAGGAATTTTTCTTTCCTTCTACTAAAGGAAAGAAATCACCTTGCCCTGAAGATTTTCTCAAAATACAATTAAAAAAGAACAATTCAGCAAAATGCTGAAATTATATAAGCAATTTTTCTGTGACACCATCAAACACATGCGCCTTGGGCATATAGACTTTCAGAACAAGCCCCTGATTCACATGCGCTTTTTTGTGAGCGTCAACCCTGGCTATAAAAGACTGAGTGCCGGTATTCAGATACAGAAATGTTTCCGCGCCCATCGGCTCTATAACTTCAACATTTGCATTGACGCTCGGCATTCCCGGAGTTTTTTCAGCCTGTTCGGAACCTATGTCTTCGGGCCTTATCCCAAATACAATATCTTTTCCATCATAAACATCGAGCTTGGATTTCCACTCTTCCGGCATCTCTATTTCAACGGTTTCTTCCTTGAAAAAGAGTTTTCCGTCTTTTTTTACAATCTGCCCTCTGAAGAAATTCATGGGAGGAGTGCCGATAAAACCGGCAACAAAAACATTCACAGGCCTGTCATAAAGGTTCAGCGGCTCATCAACCTGCTGTACCAGACCATCTTTCATCACAACTATACGATCCCCCATCGTCATGGCTTCAACCTGATCATGGGTAACATATATCATAGTAGTTTCGAGACGGGTATGGAGCTTGCTTATTTCAGTCCTCATCTGAACTCTCATTTTAGCGTCAAGATTGCTCAGAGGTTCGTCAAAGAGGAAAGCTTCGGGCTTTCTGACAATAGCGCGGCCCACAGCCACCCTCTGTCTCTGACCGCCGGACAACGCCTTCGGTCTTCTATGCAGATAATCATGAAGCCCAAGTATATCCGCGGCTTCTTTTACACGTTTATCAATATCAGCCTTTTTGAACTTTCTCAACTTCAATCCGAATGCCATATTATCATATACAGTCATGTGCGGATAAAGGGCATAATTCTGGAACACCATGGCTATGTCCCTGTCTTTAGGCGGAACATCGTTCACCACGCGGGAACCTATGCTTATAGTGCCGCTGGAGATTTCCTCAAGACCGGCAATCATGCGCAGGGTTGTAGATTTGCCGCAACCGGAAGGCCCGACCAGAACCACAAATTCGCGGTCTCTTATATGAAGGTTAACATCATTTACTGCTTTTACGCCTCCATCGTAAACCTTACAGACATTCGTCAAAATTACTTCAGCCATGAAACATTCCCTTCCAAGTAAAATATAATAATAAACTAAAAAATTATAAAGTTGTTTCCCAACTTACTAAGTTAATACATAAGCCAAATTTTGCCAATAGCAAAAATAAAAAAAAATCCATTTATTCCCAATATTATCTTAAACCCAACCTTATATACTGCTCATTCGGCGCGTCATTTTCCCGCATCAAACAGAGTATATGATTGATTAACTTAGTTTCCACGGCTGGATTATTTACTGCTTGGGCCTGACAAGGGTCATTGTTCAAATCATATAACAAATTCCCGAATTTATACGCCTGCGCCATAAATGCCCTTCCCCGGGTTTTCAAAACTTTCATTCCTTTCGTAAATTCAAACGCCCCCGAAAGTTCGGCCGTTTCAAACTCTTCCCTGGAAAAGAAACCCCTCATGTGGGTTGGCATCAGAGTATAATTATGCAACGGCGTATTTTCTTCCGAAACAGGCGCTCTCATATATACATATCTGCCGTCTGAACAGTTCACATGCCCCCCGAATACTCCGAAAATACAGGCTTCACGTACTGGCTTGTCTTCCGCGACTGTCTCCCGCAGGACCTTGCCCTGCATGTCTTTAGGTATTGGAACACTAAAAAACTCCAATACAGTGGACGGAATATCATGGGTCTGAACC
>Ga0154588_1170_pt1 | contig 45961 bp, 37 predicted proteins | sample RifGroF2_FD_116017 | JGI IMG/M metagenome (GOLD analysis project Ga0154588, IMG submission 116017) | Lentisphaerae bacterium GWF2_44_16
TTACAACCAATTCATCCAAAGAAAATCCGTTATCCGCTAGACAAAACGACAAATCAAGATTAATTTTCCCTTGCATCCTGAGACTCCTTTTTTGATTATTTTCGCAAATATCAATTTAGTCTCGGATGCACTTTTATTAAAATCATTATTTCAGAACAACTTTTGCGACATTAACCTTTTTTTTATTTTAAAAGCTTTCTCTACTTCTCATTTTCCTCTTTTATGATCACAATCATTTCCCTGAGATGAGTCATTGCCGTTTCCGCATCTTTTACGGCGGCCTGTCTTATTAAACGAGTTTCACGGTTTGAAACGTTTGGGTCGTTTGCGCTTGAAGGTTTATATTTTTTAGACAGAGAAATATCACCCGGGTCACTTTTCAAATTTACGCTTCGCCTCGCTTTTTCAATAGTATCCTGAAGTATGAAAGTATATCTCGGGATATTGATGTCTCCCTTCACACCCATTCTTATAACTTCAGATTGAAGATTTCTCCCGAGAAACTTTAAACGTTTTAAATCTTCCAAGTGCTCCTTGAAGGACAGACTGCTTTCAGATTCGTAGAATGTTTCCCTGTATTCTCTTCCGACTTTTGTAAGCAGAATTTCAAATTCGGCAAGATTTTTAAAACGGATGACTGGCTGCTTTTTTATCGGTTCAGGTTTTTCTTCCATCGCAACAATTTTCTCTGTTGTTTCGATGTTTTTCTCAGGTTCTTCGTCCCATTCACAGATAAAGCCCTGAATTTCGGCCCCGGAATAAAAGAACCATTTATCCTTTCCATTAAGAGGGGAATAGACCATTCTGTGGGCGTTTTTTCTGACGGATTCCGGCTGTTTTCCCGACCAGTTGTAATAAATGAAAAGGCTGTTGTTGGTCCATTTCCACTTTTTTTCTTCTTCATCATAAAAAGCCCCAAGCAGGACAAGACCGTCAATATTTTTTACGCTGTTGAAAAGAAAGTCGTTTTCAGGCTTGGATTCAATGCATGCCAGATATCCTCCCATGACCTCACATTTTTTTCTGGCATCCTTCCAAGTGGTATCCTCCTCAAATATCCTGTAGCAATGGTCTCCGAATCTCAGGAGAGGATTTGTCTTCAGTGAGGGATTAGCATTTTCGGTCTTACTCTCAGGTACTGGAATTTCTGTTTTTACGGTTTTAACCCCTTCTTCTTTTTCTTCTCCTTGTTTTGTTTCGACAGTTGCTTCCTCAAGATTTTTTCCTTCCGTTTTTTCTTCCATTGGGACAGCGTCTCCGACTTTCTCGAAAGAGGCGTCACTTTCATTTATGCCTGGAGGCGTGGTATTTTTTTCAGGGGCCTCGTTTTTGGGAGCGACCTGATACGAGACGGCCTTTATGACAATGGGAGCTTTTCCAATGGCTTTAAAATCTCCCGGTTGTGAAGGGATTATTTCGATAATTTCCCTTTTCTGAGGTTCTTTCTTGCTGGTATTCTCAGCAAGAGAATATAGATACTCGACTCCGCAATATATCATGCTCAGTAGAAAAACTATTAAAATTATATTCAATATGGTTTTCATTTCGTTTCGTCTTCCTTTTTGATTTCAATTACCTGACAAGCATTGGAGATTAGAGAGCAGAAAGTTCTCATGATGAGTCCGGAATATGATTTTCAATTCGTTGCGGTCTGGATATTGTTATTTGCGGTAAATACATTTCTCGCTCCTTTTTTTCAAGGAGGCAAGCCCATAAAAAAAGCGTGCCTCAATTACATCAGTTCTGAGGCATCGCCAAACGCCTTGAGAAACACGCAAAAGAGGCACGCATTTACGCGGCTCTCAATGCGTCGTTTCTCATAGTTTAAATTTGGCGATTTACAGAACTAGACGACTTCATTGAAAGTCAGAGGACTTTCAAGCTATATTTATATTATGATTTTATTCTTCGATAGAATGCTCCTTATTGTTTATAAACTGTTTAATCATATCATTGAAGCTTTGTATGTCAAGGTGTTCTGAATTGTATAAAGATACTTTTTTGGGTAAGTTCTTTGATACTGTTTAGCCTGACATTTAATTCTTTTTCATCATCAAAAAATTCTTCTATGGTTTTAATCAACAGATGAATATTACAGTATGGGTTCATCTCATATATTTTTCTGCCGGGATTTCCTTTTTCAGCTTCCTCTATCAGCTTTTCCGCATTTTTCATTGCGGTTTCAAGCCCGTACAATCCCCCTACTTCATCAAATATTTTCCCTGTGTTTTTTTCATAATCTTTGATATAATCACTGAATCTTTTGTCAGCGCGTAATTCATCACAAGAAGAAAACGGTCCTATTTTATTATGGAAATGAAGCATCAGCCAGACTTCAAAACAGATTGCTGAAAACGCAATTCCTATTTTCCCGACGTTACGGGCTTCATCATAAGTAGCCGGAATTCTGTCATGCTTATCACGGTCGAAAACCAGCCAGATAATATCTCCGTTTTCAAACTTGCACTGTTTCTTTTTCTTAGTTTTTCTTACTTCTTTCAATAAACCGTATGGAACATGGTTTTCAGGCTGTCTAAGCACGAAACGTGTCATAGGGTAATTTTTTGCTTTAATATACCCCTTTATATAGTTGATTTCCGTCTTTTCTCCCTCGGTAAAAATAAAAATTTTTGAAGTGCTTCGCTTTTCTTTATTCCGTTTTGCCATTTTCGACCTCGTTAAGGATATCTTTCAACTCCTGATAACGGATTTGCGGCAGAGCGTCAAAACGCCCATCCATGTACCACCGTGCAAAATCAATATCTTTTCGAACTTTAAACTCATCCATCGCATATAACTCAGTAACTCCGTAACTGTCTTTCTGGGTAAAGAGCAGTTGATCCCTTCTCATATAATCGCTGTTCAACAGATTAATATTATGGGTAGTATAAATCAACTGTGCGTTTCCAGTATTTACTTCGGGATCATTGAAAAGTTTTATTATAAGTTCGGCAATATACGGATGAAGTTGTACGTCGAGCTCATCGAATAAAAGAACAGTTCCATCCGACAATGTTTTAAATAAAACGGGTGCAAGCTCATATACTCTTCGTGTCCCTCCGGATTCATCTTTCAATTCAAAAGCATTTTTACTTTCCCCGTGAAAAAACAGCGGTTGAATTTTAAATTTTTCAAGTATTGTTCTTTTCAATTCTTCAGGCATATCATCAGGTAATTTAATTTTGCTGGTATCTATCTCTTTGATAGAGATATGATCGATTCCAAAATCGGCAAATGACAACAATGCCGATAATTTTTTCCTGAAGAATTCATTTTTCAGTAAGTCAAGAGAAGACGAGCTTCTTCTTTCGTCCATTGTGTTAATAGACGAAACATAACGGTAAAGATTCCTCAGCTTATCAGAAACACCATTTTCATTTACGACACAACTTAGAAACAACTGATTTTTCAGGCATGAAATACTTTTGGATTTTCCATCCAGGTATTCTCCCGGATTTACATGGTTTTCATTATCCGTAGGGTTTTCTCTGTGGAACAAGAGGGCCTTTTGATTTTTGGGATAAAAATACAGATATTCCTCAATAATCCGGGTGGCTGTAAACTTAAATCCGTATATATACCGTATTTTATCCAGACCCATGAAGTCCAGTTCAAAAGCTGTCGGTAAATTTACTGATTCATCATCAAGCCTGAAAGGGTCATAAACCGTTATCGGATCATCCTGTTTCAAGGAGTCAGAAATACGAATAAATTCCTGAAATGCTTCAAACGCCTTTATTACATTACTCTTTCCCGAAGCATTGGCACCGTGAATTCCGGCAGTTCTCAGGATACGCAATTTACCGTTATTGAATTCGCTCAAATTTCCAGGATATTCCTTCATGCTCCCGGCTTCCATATTCAGGACAAGTTTATCCTTTATGGAACGGAAATTACTTACGGAAAAAGAAATTATCATAGTCTCAACCTTTAAATTGATTGTTTTTGCAGAAAAAATACAAAAACCACTAAAATATAGAATGCAGAATAGGAAATTCAAGTTTTTCCATGCCATTCCAGTAAAAAACTGTTCAAATAGGTAAATACGTCAAAGTGAAAGTTCAACGATATCTTACACCGAGGCCCTTTTTATTGGGGCATTTGTTGTAAAGATTGATGGCTTCGGGCATTTTCAGACGCATTTCCTCAATTCTTTTTTCGCTCATCGGGTGGGTGGAAAAAAATTCTCCGAAAGGACCGGAAGAACCTACAGTTTTAAACTTATTCCAGAAGGATATGGCGGCATTGGGGTCATATCCTGCCTTTGCCATTAACATCAGACCAATATAATCAGCTTCGTATTCATGAAGTCTGCTGTAAGGAAGCATTCCGCCGACTTCCGTGGCAATGCCATAAGCCTGCGTCCAGGCGGTATTTCCTTTTGTAGCGGCGGAAACCACCTGAAGGCCAGCCGACTGAACTGCGGCCTGTGACATTCTTTCGCCGCCGTGCCGTGCGATGGCATGACCTATTTCATGCCCCACCACTGAAGCGAGTTCGGCGTCATTGGCGGCCAGTTTGAAAAGTTCCGAATAAACGGCGACTTTTCCGCCGGGCAGGCAAAAAGCGTTTGCCTCCTTTGACTGGAAGACTCTGAATTCCCACTTGAAATCGGACTGTCCGGATATCTGCGCGATGCTCGTACCAACCCTCAGAAGGGCCTCATTGTATTGCTGATTGGTACATTTTTTTTCTTTGGCGCAGACCTCTCTCCATGCGTCTTCGCCGAGCTGGTCTTCCTGAGCTTTGCTTGTCATCAGGAACTGGCTTCTACCCGTATAGGGGACAGTCTGGCAGGCCGCAAGCGTCAAGGCAAGAACCAGAACGGCAAATATATTTGCAGAAATTCTTTTCATACTCCCCCCAATGCCCCTTAAATGGTGTTTCTGATAAACAGGAGATAGAGCAGTAATATAACACCGATAAGATAAGTAAGCCAGCCGATCTGCCTGCCTTTTCCGCCCAGGAGTTTTATGACTGGATACGCGATAAAGCCTATCGTCATGCCGTCGGCTATGCTGTAAGTGAAAGGTATTCCCGTGAGTATAAGAAAAGCCGGAGCGGCTTCGCTGTAGTCGTCCCATTCGATATTGGAAATGCTCTTTATCATCATAGCGCCGACTATCACGAGGGCCGGGGCGGTGATTGAATTACAGTGCGCGACCATATTAACAAACGGCGCCGCAAAAAGAGCGGCGATAAAACACAATCCCGTCACAACTGCCGTCAGCCCTGTTTTGCCTCCGTACTCGACCCCTGTCGCGCTTTCAATGAAAGCTGTGACAGTGCTGTGCCCGCAGACGGAACCGAAAAGAGTGCCGCAGGCGTCCGCGGCAAAGGCTTTTTCCGAATTAGGGAGCTTGTTGTCCTTTATAATTCCGGCATGAGTGCCCACGGCTATTATTGTACCCATCGTGTCGAAAACGTCCATAAACGTAAATATGAGTATCAACGGCAGAAGCTTGTACAGCAGAGGCCAGATGTTGACAAGGTCCATCTGCGCGAAAACAGGCGACGGGTCAGGCGGCAGCGAGAACGGAAAAACAAGTGAGGTCTCTCCCAGAAGAAGCGCTGAAACAGTAGCAATGATAATTCCCCATAAAATGCTTCCCCTGACTTTATAAATATTCAGTACGGCCGTGGATACGAGGCCTATGAAAAACACGGCTATGGCGGCGCTTTTCATATTCTCGGCCATTGTGAGATTGTTATTGATAATACAGATAAGGCCGCTGTTTCTGAGCCCTATCAGCGCTATGAAAAAACCTATACCTCCGACTATGGCGCTTTTCAGGCTCGGGCTTATGGATTCAAGTATGAGCTTCCTTATGTTCAGAAAAGATATCAGCAGAAAAATCAGTCCCGAAAGGAAAACCACGCCGAGGGCCAGTTTCCATGCCCCGGCATCGCCCGCTTTCAGTCCGAGGGCCCCGGCACAGAGGGGAAGCGCGGTCAGGACAAAAAAGAAATTCTCTCCCATTCCCGGCGCGAGCGCTATCGGATAGTTGGCTAAAGCGCCCATCAGGATGGACGCGAAGGCCGAAGCTATGCATGTCCCGGCAATCAGCGCGTTAAAATCCATTCCGGTATCGATCTTGAAAAGCCGTCCCGACATTATCATCGGCTGAAGAAATATTATATATGACATAGCAGCGAAAGTAGTTACCCCGGCCGCCACTTCGGTTATAAATTTTGAATTGCGTTCCTTTATCAGAAAAAACTTTTCAATTCCGGCAAACATTTTGTCGCTCCATTTCTTATCCGCAAAAATGAAAACTATATCGGCAATCACGTATTTTCAAAATTTTTCCGTGATTTTCATTTGGGAAGCTGTGTTTGAAAATCCCTTTCTTTAAACTATAATAGACGGATAACAATCTATTTCATGGGGTTTACAAAAATGTCAATATATGTTGAAAAAGGCGGAGAAAATGTCTCCATATCGTCATCCGAACTTAAAGAGCTCGTAGCCGCTTCGTTTAAAAATATAGGGAAACCGTTCAAGAAGATACTACTGCTCCCTCCCGACATCACACGCCTGAACTCGCAGGCAGGGCCGATAACCGCGATGATATACGAGATGTTTTCATCCCGGGCGCAGATTGACATAATGCCCGCGCTGGGAACGCATAACGTAATGCCGGAACATGAACTGCGTTCGATGTTCGGGAAAAATATTCCCCTCGAATGCTTCAAGGCGCATGACTGGCGCAATGATATCGTTCACAAAGGCACAGTCCCCGGCACGATGCTTAAAGAATGGTCTGAAGGCAAAGTTGACTATGAAGTAAATGTAGAAGTCAATAAAACCCTCTTCAGCGGCTATGACCTTATAATCTCAATAGGCCAGGTGGTCCCGCATGAAGTGGTAGGCATGGCAAATTATACAAAAAATATCATGGTCGGGGTCGGCGGTTCCGACACAATAAACAAATCCCACTTCCTCGGGGCTGTTTATAATATGGAAAGAATAATGGGACGTGCCGACACTCCGGTAAGAAAACTTTTCAATTACGGCGTTCAGAAATTCATGGGCGATCTGCCGATTTATTACATGCTGACCGTGATGGCAAGAAATAAAAACACCGGTAAAATGGAAATGAAAGGTTTTTACACAGGGGACAACGATGAAGCCTTCCTCAAGGCCTCCCTCCTGAGCCAGCAGACAAATCTGGAACTCCTCGACAAGCCGTTGAAAAAAGTAATCGTATATCTCGACCCCGAAGAATTCAAAAGCACATGGCTTGGAAACAAAGCCGTTTACCGTACAAGAATGGCTATCGACGACGACGGAGAGCTTATAGTTCTCGCTCCCGGTCTGAAGGAATTCGGCGAAGACAAGGAAATAGACCGCCTGATAAGAAAATACGGCTACAGGGGAACTCCCGCCACGCTCAAAGCCGTAAAAGACAATGACGATATCAGAAAAAACCTCAGCGCCGCGGCGCATCTGATTCACGGTTCGTCCGAAGGCCGTTTCAAGATCACTTACTGCCCCGGCCCAAAGGTTTCTAAAGAAGAAATCCTCGGCGCAGGCTTTGAATACGGCGATCTTGCCGCAGTTTCCGCAAAATACAACCCGGAAAAACTGAAAGACGGCTTCAACACGATGCCGGACGGAGAGGAAGTTTTCTATATCAGCAACCCCGCCCTCGGCCTTTGGGCTTGCAGAAACAAATTCGAAGCCGCAGGATAATCCGCTGTCATATGATATTATATGTCCTATGAGTCACATAGGGCTTCTCTGTCCAGAACAATAAAAGCACTAATAAAAGTTGTCAGAATCCTCTTAAAGGTTTATATTCTCGAAGCATGCAAAACGGAAATGAAAATATTTGAGAAAGAAAACTGCTATGAACAACATCAAATTATTTGAGAATAAAAAAGTCCGGTCTCATTGGAGTGATGCGGATGAGCGATGGTATTTTGCAATAGTTGATGTCATAGCTGTCCTGACCGACAGTATAGATCCCGGCGCTTATTGGCGCAAGCTCAAAGAACGCTTAAAAGCTGAAGGAAATGAAACCGTGACAAACTGTCACGGTTTGAAAATGACAGCGGCGGACGGCAAGATGCGCCTTACCGATGTTGCTGATACAGAACAATTACTCCGGCTTGTTCAATCTATACCGTCCCCGAAGGCCGAACCGTTTAAGCGCTGGCTGGCGAAGGTAGGTTATGAACGACTGCAGGAAATAGAAAACCCCGAAATAGCATCAAAACGCATGCGCGAAATTTATAAGGCAAAAGGCTATTCCGACGAATGGATAGAAAAACGCATGCGCGGTATAGCCGTTCGCGATGAGCTTACTGAAGAGTGGAAAAAACGCGGCGTGAAAGAGCAGACAGAATATTCCATACTTACCGCGGAAATCAGCAAGGCTACATTCGGTATGACGCCATCTGAATATAAAAAGTTCAAAGACCTGGACAAACCAGCGGATAACCTGCGCGATCATATGACGGACCTTGAATTAATTTTTACGATGTTGGGCGAAGCGTCAACTACTGAAATAGCACGTAAAAAAGATGCTCAGGGTTTCCCCAAAAATAAAAAAGCCGCAGTCGATGGCGGCAATATCGCCGGAAACGCAAGAAAGGAACTCGAAAAAAAATCCGGCACTAAAGTCTCAACCAGAGAAAATTACAAAGAATTGCCGGAAATAAAGCATAAGGCGTTAAAACAGGGAAAATAAAAAGTTATCTCTTTCCATCTCTGTATTCGGTGGGGGATTTTCCGGTAATGGTTTTAAACTGTCGGCTGAACATATAAATGTCGCCGTATCCGCATAAACGGGCAGTCTTTCCCACGGAAAGGCCGCTGGAATCCAGAAGGAATTTTGCTTTTTCCATTCTCGTCTGAATCAGGAATTCCCTGAAACTGATGCCGGTCGCGGACTTGAAAAGCCTTGAAAAATGATCGCGGCAGTATGAGGACTTTTCCGCGATTTCCTTGAGCGAATGACGCCTTTCGGGATAATCCATTATCTCCCGCTTTATATTTTCTATGAACAGGCGGTTTTCATCCATTGCCTCATCGCTGGAGATACTGAAGTCCTGATATGAAATCTCCGCCAGCGCCGCCTTAAGCCATATTTCCGCGGAGTCATGCCTGTTTTCCCTGAAACGAAGCGCCATTCTCTCAAGTATGCCTGTGAAAAACGGAGAATTCGAGATTTTTCTGTAACGCGCCGGGACCCCGTTGAAAGGCCTCAATACCCTGCCGCCGGTGTCCAGAAAATCAAAGTGCGCGTAAATCACCAGCAGAGGGTCTTTTTTGTCCGTAATCCCATAATAAGAATCTTTCCCTCTCAATATGAAACAGTCCCCCGCGGAAAGCATGTATTCCCGCCCGCCTTCAAACACTGTCAGTTTGCCTTTCCCGCCTAATATGCACCATAAGTCATAGTCGGGAAATGAAGTCCCGGATATCTTCCATTTCCACTCACTGCCGCACTGCACTTTACCGGCGCTGTTTATTTTTATATCTTTGCTATCCATATCGTAAAATGACAAATAAAATATCTTTAAAATCCATTTTCAAATTCATAAATGTATATTATAATTTAATATAAAATCTGAATTTAACAAATACAAGAGTTTAAAAATGAAAAATAACGACAAGGCCATACTCAGGGAACTCGCCGAAAAATATATGGAAAAGGCAAATGACCCCATACAGGAAGAACGCAGAAAAATATGGCGGCATCTCAACAGTCTGCAAATGATAAGACCGGCAATTTACATAAGGGCATTCGCCTGGCGCGAAATGCCGCAGTCACAATGTTTCTGCAATGACCCATTTCTCAGGGGAATTGAAGACAAATTGAGAACAGAGATCTTCCGTTCGTCTTTCGGGGATGATTACATTATTGAACCGTGGCTGACTATGAAGGCCGCCTCCAATTGTTCCGGCTGGGGAATCACGGGAAAGCGTAACTTTACCGAAGAGCAGGAAGTGATGGGCGCTTATAAAGAAGACTATCCGATAAAAGAACTATCCGATATAAAGAAACTGAAAGTCCCGTCACATTCTATAAATGAGGAAGAGACAGCGCAAAAATTTGAAACTCTTGGAAGCATGGTCGGGGACATCATAAAAATCAAAGTTGACAGAGGCCCGGTATATCTTAATTTTGCCGGCGATATCTCCACCGAACTGGGCCATCTGAGAGGAATAGAAAACATCATGATGGACATGATGGACAATCCGGGATGGCTTCATGAACTGCTCTCATTCATGAGGGATGGAATACTGAAAGTCCATGAGGAAGCTGAAAAGGCCGGGGACTGGGGACTTGTCAATCATTACAATCAGGCAATGCCTTACAGCCTAGAACTGGAAGACCCTGAACCGTCAACTCAAAACGTCGCGAGAAAAAAGTTATGGTGCTTCATGGCATCTCAGGAATATACCTGTATTTCGCCGGAAATGTTCAATGAGTTTCTTCTGCAATATCAGATACCGATAATCGAGAAATTCGGACTTTCCGCTTACGGCTGCTGTGAAGACCTCACCGCTAAAATCCCGTTCCTGAAAAAAATCCCTAACCTGAGGCGCATAGCGCTGACACCGTTTATGAACATTGAACGCTCCGTAGAAAGCATAGGCAGGGATTATGTCATAAGCTACAGGCCCAGTCCCGCGGACATGGTTTCCTATGATTTCGACAGGGACAGAATAATGGGAATATTGAAAAAGGGCCTCTCTCTTTGTAAGGGCTCGCAGTTCGATATCACCCTGAAAGATGTGGAAACCGTAGAACGCGACCCGGAAAGAATACGTAAATGGGTCGCAATAGTCAGGGAAGCCCTTGACGAGTTGTAAAAGGGATTAATAACGTGATGTGCGAATTTTTTTGAGTTTATTTTAACTTAAAAAAGGTGCAGGCCCTTGGGTCTGCTCGCCTCCGGCGGCGATAGAGCCGGTCGCCCTGTCTTCAGAGCGAAAGCACATTGGTGCGGAAATTAAACCTTGCTGTGGGGCTGTATGTTCCCTGCGAAGCAAGGGGAACATACAGAACATCCTGCAGGCAACGTTCTGCTCGCGCAAGCGCATTGCAGCCCCAATCCACAAAATTATTTTGCGCTGATGCGCATTTCGCCTTCGGCGACCCGGTAATTCGCACCGGGACGCGAGCAGACCCAAGGGCCTGCACCTCAATTGTTTGCTTCGCAATTTTTTTTGACAGAAAACTTGCACACGGCGTTTAATACCTTTACCTTATTCCTCAACCTGTCATTGACTGAGGTTGAGAGATGTCTGAAAAAATCAAAGTCGGCATAAGCAGATGCCTTCTCGGCGAAAAAGTGCGCTATGACGGACAGCACAAACTCGACCCTTACCTGAAAGACGTTCTCGGCAAATTCGTTGACTGGGTGCCGGTATGCCCTGAATTCGAATGCGGCCTCCCAGTGCCGCGCGAAGCCATGAGGCTTGTCGGCGACATACCATCCCCCCGTCTCCTTACCATAAAAACAGGAATTGACCACACTGAAAAAATGCTGAAATGGGCTTCCATTAAAATAAAAGAACTCGAAAAAGAAGAACTCTGCGGTTTTGTTTTCAAAAGCAAATCCCCCAGTTCCGGCATGAAAAACGTGAAAGTTTACAGTAGCAGAAACGGCACGTATCCCGAGAAAAAAGGCATCGGAATTTTCGCCGCGGAACTGATGAAAAGTTTTCCCCTGCTCCCGGTGGAAGAAGACGGACGGCTGAATGACCCGTCCGTCAGGGAAAACTTCATCGGAAAAATCTTTATATACGGCAGATGGGAAAACCTCATGAAAAACAATCCCTCCATAAGCGGGCTTATTTCTTTTCATGCACGACACAAGCTAATCATAATGGCCCACAGCCGCAAACACCTGACGGAACTCGGCAGGATGCTTGGCAATCATAAAAAAGCGGATAAGGATATTTTCGATTCCTATCTTCAAATCCTGATGGAAGCTCTCCGCTTCAAGGCGAATACAAAGAAAAACGTAAACGTCCTCCAACATGCCGCCGGGTATTTCAAGAAAAAACTCCCGGGAGACGAGAAAAAAGAATTGCAGGATCTGATTATGAAATATTACAACGGCTTCATTCCGCTTTCAGTGCCTCTAACTCTTCTGAAGCACTACATAAAAAAATACAGCAATGCGTACCTCTCAGAACAATATTACTTCAATCCGTTCCCGGAAGAACTCGGGCTCAGAAATTATCTGTAAAATTCTTGCAATAAGGAGAGTAATGCGGTAAATTAAAGACGGAGGCAAGGTGAAATTATGAGAAGATTTTCTTTCTGCCATACCGCTTTCACGTTCGGTGTAATCCTGCTGGTTTTCTCTCCCTTGAAATTCATGCCAGGCTTGTCTCTGATGTATCTTCCATCAGTGATTTTCGTGTATGGGATTACTTTCTCTATACTTTTCGATATATATAAATCTGTTCAATTTTTTTCGCGTTTTTGTCAGTCCTCGTCATAATAAGTGTATTCAATTACTGATAAGCTGTTTTTCTTAAGTTTACAGGAATAAAATAGAATATTCTATTGCCTGCATGGAGTTTTTATGATATTTTTATTATATATTCTCCAAAACTGATAAAGGCCGGGGGGGAAATGCCTTATAAGAAACATATCAGAGAACACCTCAGAAAAATGCGGGCAAACCTTAACGCCCTGAAGGAAGATCCGCATAAAAGCGGACAGGAAAAAACTCTCCGGAAATCGCTGGCGCTCCTTGACGGACTGGAAAAACTCTATGACATTTCTGAAAAAAAATCCCGCGCCCTGAAAAAAGAGCTTTCACAGAAAAAAACCAGACTCAATAAAACTGAAGAAACACTGAGGCGCGAAATTATCGAGTCGGAAAAAGCAGGAAAGTTCATCCACAATAACGAAAAAAAACTGATAAAGCATCATCGGAAACTGGAAAAGAAGGTAAAGGAGCGGACCAAAGAACTCGAAACAATGAACGAAAAGCTTTTAAGAGAGGCTGGGGAACGCAAAAAAGCGGAAAAGATTCTGAGGGATAATGAGAAAAGACTCAGGATGATACTTGACGCCACGTCAGATGGAGTATGGGATTACAATCTGAAAACCGGAGAGGCATTTCACAGCTGGGTTAAGGCGCTGGGGTATAACCCCGAAGAAATACCAAATGAAATTGGCGCTTTTACGGAACTCCTCCATCCGGACGACAGGAAAAAAACCATCGATAAAATAAACAGAGTACTTAAAAGTTTATCCATTGATAACTATTCCTTTGAATTCAGAATGAGAAACAAGCAGGGTGAATGGCGCTGGATACTTAGCAGAGGCAAAGTTGTCAGCCGCGACGAAAAAAACCGTCCGTTCAGGTTGCTTGGAACGCATTGCGATATAACAGAACATAAACTCGCCGAAGAAGCGTTGAGGGCAAATTCTCTGAGATATAGAAAGCTTTTCAATAACGTTTATGACGCTGTATTAACGACAAAGCTTGAGAAAAACAGGCCCGGCCCTTTTATAGAAGTTAATAAGGCCGCATGCAAACTGACGGGATTTGAAAAGGAAACCCTCATCGGTATGGACCCCTCCGAAATAATCGCCGCCGGAAAAAGCCCTGCAAGGGAAATGATAGGAAAACTCGCGAGGAACCAGAACACGCTTTTTGAACTTCCCATAATCACGAAATCGAAAAAACGCCTCATCGCGGAAGTCCGCTCGCATATTTTCAATATGGGAAATGAGAAATTCATGATCCTGCTCATGCGCGATATAACCTCGCGCAGGCAAGCTGAAAACAAACTCCGTCTCAGTGAAGAACGCCTGAGGCTCGTGCTTGAAGCCACCAGCGACGGCCTGTGGGAATGGAACATTGAAGACAACACTTTCAGATATGACAGAAGAATTATCTCTCTTCTCAAACTCCCGGAGCATGGCAAGGAATTTGAAGCCCGCACTTTCAATATTTTCAAGGAGGCTATCCACCCTGAAGACAGAGAGCGCTTTGAGATCAAGATGAAAAAACACCTGAAAGGAAACACCAAGACTTTTGATTGTTCACTGAGGATTAAATCAAAATCAAACAGGCATGAATGGTTTTTGTGCAGGGCCATAGCCATAAGAGATCTCTCGGGAAAACCCGTGACAGTCGTTGGAAGCATAGAAGACATTGAGGAAAGAAGGCGTTTTGACGAACTGAAAGAACAGTTTGAGTTCCAGCAGAAACTTATTGACGCCATACCCATACCGGTATATTATAAAGACCTCCATGGAAGATATATAGGCTGCAATAAATCAATGCTCTCCTTCTTCAATACCACAAAGGACAGGCTTATCGGAAAAACCGTTTTCGATTTTAAGGAAAATGATACTGAAACCGGGCATAAAATACAGGCTTCCGAAAGAGATTTTCTAAAGACAGGAAAAAGCTTTCTGAGCGAGATGGAAATAATTATAGATAAAAGAAAATACAATATAATGACCTATAAGTCGCTGCTTTTCGCTAAAGACGATACTCCAGAATGCGTGGTAGGCGCTCTGATAGACATAAGCCGTCAGAAGACTGTTGAAAATGCCCTGAGAGAAGCCCAGCTTAAACTGAATACCATCCTGGACACAATGCGTGAAATCATAATATGTCATGACAATGACATGAAAATAATGTGGGCAAACAAAGCCGCTCTTGAAACCTTCATGAAAACTGAAAAAGACATAATAGGAAAACTCTGCCATGAGGTATGCTTCAGCGCCGGAATCCCATGCGGTGACTGTCCAGTGGTAAAAGCCAGGGCCTCAGGAAAAATGGAAAGCTCACTGATAAAATCTTCAGGCGAGAGATTTTTCGAGATATACGGATATCCGGTAAATAATTATGACGGAAATTCCTCCGGTTCCGTTGAAGTCATACTGGATGTAACCGAAAGAGAAAACGTCCGCATCAAAGCGGAAGAAAATAAGGAAAAACTTATACAGGCGGATAAGATGAATTCCCTGGGTTTCCTCGTCGCTGGCGTAGCCCACGAAATAAATAACCCGACAAACTACATAATGATAAATATCTCAATTTTAAGGAAAATATGGAACAGCTTATTGCCGCTGCTGAAAGAATATTCATCGGAACACGGCAGTTTTCAGGCAGGCGGCATAAATTCAGAAGATATGGCCTCACAATTGCCGGACCTTATCTTCGGGATAGAAGAAGGGGCCGACAGAATAAAGAACATAGTGGATAATCTCAAGGATTACGCGAGGCCTTCCCCCATAGACATGTCTGGCACCGTGGATATCAATACCGCCGTTGAAAGGTCAATAGTCCTGATGACAAGCCTCATAAAAAGGTCAACAAACAAATTCCATCTGGAATACGGTGAAAAAATACCGGAAGTAAAAGGCGATATCCGCAGAATAGAACAGGTAATAATAAATTTAGTTCAGAACGCGTGTCACGCTCTGGAAAATAAAGAGAAAGCCCTTTATATTAAAACATACCGTGACACGAAAAACGCCAAGGCAATAGTGGAAGTGCGCGATGAAGGCAGAGGTATATCTCCGGAGAATATGAAACACATAAGCGATCCTTTTTTTACGACCAGAAGAGACTCCGGAGGCACCGGCCTCGGGCTTTCCATTTCCCTCAGTATTATCAACGATCATAACGGCGTTCTTGAATTTGATTCAGCGCCGGGAAAAGGCACAACCGCAAAAATAATTCTTCCGGTAAAAAACAGCAGAACCAGAAATATATCAAACTGAAAAGAGATATCCATCCCATGGAAAAAAGCTTGTACCCTTTAAATCCGATACTGATTATAGACGATGAAAAAATAGCTCTCAGAAGCTATGAGCTGGCGTTCCTGACGTCTGGAATTAATAACATAATCTGCTGTGAGGACAGCAGAAAAGCTTACGAACTGGTAAAAAACAAAGAACCTGAACTCGTGCTGCTGGACCTGGTAATGCCATATGTCAGCGGAGAGGAACTCCTGGAAAAAATCGCGGCGGAATACCCGGGCATCCCAGTCATAATGGTAACAGGCGTAAACGAAATAAATTCCGCAGTGAACTGCATGAGGAGCGGGGCCTCGGATTACATAGTGAAACCGATAAGTTCGGAAAGACTAATCAGCAGAGTAAGAAAAGTCCTGGAACTTCATGAACTGCGCAAAGAAAATATCAGCCTTCAGGAACGTATGCTTTCCGGCAAATACACATCCCATGAGGCCTTCTCCAGAATAGTAACCCGTAACAAGCAAATGCTTTCCATTTTTCAGTACTGCGAAGCTATCGCGAAAAGCAGACAGCCGGTACTTGTAACAGGCGAAACAGGTTCCGGCAAGGAATTGTTTGCGCAAGCCATCCACCAGCTCAGTGAATCTTCTGGCAAATTCGTGCCCGTCAATATTTCAGGTTTTGATGACAGCCTCCTTTCGGATACGCTTTTCGGCCATAGAAAAGGCGCCTTCACAGGCGCCATGGAAAACCGTGACGGAATGATAGAAAGGGCCTCCGGCGGTTCTCTTTTTCTTGACGAAATAGGCGACCTCAATATAGCATCGCAAGTCAAACTCCTGAGGCTTCTTCAGGAAAGGGAGTATTCTCCGCTCGGCTCGGACATAGCAAAGCTTTCAGACGCCAGAATAATCCTCGCCACCCATCAGGACCTCAAAGGCCTTCAAAAAGATTCCAAATTCAGAAAAGACCTTTATTACAGAATATCAACACACCATATCCAGATACCTCCGCTCAGGGAAAGAAAAGAAGACATTCAGATGATCCTTGACCATTTTCTGAAAAGCGCCGCGGAAGAACTCAATAAGAAAGTACCCGTTTATCACCCAGAACTTCTGACCCTTCTGAAATCATATAATTTTCCGGGAAATGTCAGGGAACTTCAAAGCATGGTATATGACGCTGTAAGCAGCCATAAATCGAAAATGCTTTCCATGAACAGCTTCAAATCACACATAAACATACATTCCGCCTCCTCAGAATACTCCCCTGAAACAGGCAGGCATGACGGCACAAACGACTGGGCATCCAGAATCGAAGTCCTGCCCACCATAAAGGAGGCAACGGCAACATTGCTTGAAGAGGCCTTGCAAAGAAGCAATCAGAACCAGAGTGTTGCCGCAAGGCTTTTAGGAATTACTCCCCAGGCATTGAGCGCGAGACTCAAAAAACTTTAAGCTGCTTTCGCTTTTCCCCTGGCCGGGGAACTGTTTCAACTTTTATTGAAACAACAATATATGTCAATTAACGCTAACCAGTTTCAAACAAATCAGTTAACGCGTATTATATAATTATTTCTTAAAGTTCCTTTATGGAGTTGCCAGTATATTCAAAAACTGCATTTAGCTTCTATTAATTAGGGGATTAAGAGATTATAACTTGCATATCAGAATGGCATGAATCTTTCTTATTTGAGAATCGGTCTTATACGCTCAACATATAAATTTGAGCAGGCAGCTGGGAAAATCAAGGGAGGGGGAACTTTATGGCACACGTACTGGTTATAGACGATGAAAAGGATATTCGTGAGGTAATCTCCGAATACCTGACTAAAAACGGTTACGATGTGAGCATAGCATCAAACGGGAAAGAAGCCTTCCACATAATAAATGAGAACATACCCGATGTCGTAATCACAGATCTCATAATGCCTGAAAAAGAAGGCATAGAAACTATCCTTGAGCTCAAGAAAAATTTTAAGGGCATCAAGATAATCGCCATGTCAGGGGGGGGCATAATCGGGGCAGACAGTTATCTTTCGATAGTGGAAAAACTCGGCATTCACAAAGCATTTGCAAAGCCGTTCAGGATCAACGAGCTTTTAAACGCTGTATCTGATGTTTCGTAATTTTCTGTTTTTTCAAAAAGGTTAAAATTGGAAAACATGATAAACAACAATCAAAACAGGTTAAATGAACTCAGGTCAAAGGCTGAATCCTTTTTAAGACAGAAGAATTCAAGCCAGCAGAATGAAACATCGCTCGAAGACCAGAAAATTATCTACGAGCTCGAACTCCGGCAAGTGGAGCTGGAAATACAGAATCAGGAATTGGAGGAAGCGCAAAAAGCCCTGAAACTTTCAAAAGAAAATTACTTCAACCTTTTTGACATGGCCCCCGTAGGATACCTCACCATCAACAAGGACTGTATAATATATGAAGCAAACTTGATGGTCGCCTCGCTTTTCAAGATTGACAGAAAAAAGATTCTGGAAAAATCCTTCCTTGATTTTGTGGACGATAGCTGCAAAGACACTTTTACCAAGTACATTAAGGATATTTCTCAAAAAACCTCTTCTCTCAATATCGACCTTAAAAAAAATGACGGCACACTTTTCGGGGCTCAGATAGCCATCAGTTCAGTACACAATCTTGACTTCTCACCGGAAAATTATTTTGTGACCATCATCGATATAAGCTCCCTCAAACAGTCCGAGGACAACTTGAAGAAACACAGGGATAGCCTTGAAGACATGGTCAATGCGCGTACGCTTGAAATAAACATGATTAACGAAAAACTGAAAAGGGAAATTTCAGAACGGGAGAAGACCGAGGAAAAAATAAAACATTCCGTGGCACAGAAAGAACTCCTCCTTCGCGAGATTCATCACAGAGTGAAAAATAACCTCAGCATAGTTTCAGGCCTCCTGAAGCTGTATTCTCACAAGGAAAAGGATGAAAAAATTAAAAATATTTTAAAGGAAATAGAACTGCGCATAGATGCCATGATGTTTATTCATGACCGCCTGTATATATCAAGCGAGTTTGATAAAATCCCCTTTGACGTATATCTGGACAAGCTCATAACAAATATTTCCAGTTCATTCAATCAGAAAAATATCAAAATTAAAAAATTTCTATTCCCGGCCACAATCAATTCTGAAAAAGCCCTGTCCTGCGGACTTATTATAAACGAACTCATCACAAACTGCTACAAACACGCGTTTCCCAATGGCAGGGAAGGATATATATCCATTGCCTTCTCCATTGAAAACATTAAGTCTCAAGAAAACCAGGACAGCCCAATATGGCATTTGTCGATATCCGATAACGGAGTAGGACTTCCAAAAGGATTTTCAGTGGAGAACAACAATTCGCTGGGGATGAACATCATAATGCTCCTGTCAAAACAGATGAAAGCTTCAGTGAAAATATCAGCCTCAAATGGCCTGAGCTTCAATATGACTTTCAGCGATTTGTCTATTGAAAGAAGCATTTCAGAACATCCTCCCCTTTTTACATGAAAAAAATGTGAAGCATGTATTATCTGTTCATGTTTTTCTGAGGATGTAGCGAAAAACTGTTCCGTGGAAAACTATAACCCTCGCCTTGCCGGAATAACCGGGTTCTATCGGGTAAGGTGTTTTATCCAGGCTTATCTTAAGAACATAAAAAGTTTCTTTTTCTGAAAGTATTGTTTGAATGCCCGAAAGAATTCCGCCGATAGAATCGTATTTCGGGTAACTGTAGTTGTCGAGCCATATTTCGGCTTTCTGACCAATCAGGAGCTCAGGCCGTATGGCTTGGTCGACAGTACCGGTAAAACACATTTCAGGAGAAGCCGCTATTTCCATAAAAAGCTCACCGGCCTTTACAAATTCTCCTTTTTTCTTCGATATGAAAAGTACTTTCCCGTCAAACGGCGCGATAATGGTTTTATTTCTGATTTTCTCCTTCAGAGACGCTTTTTCGGAATCCAGTTGAAAGAGATTTTTTCTTATCTGCGCGGAAGCCGCTTCCTTCCACAACGGGTTTTCGTAATACTTTTTTTCACCCTTTTTCAGCTTGTTTTCGATGCCGAGTTTGTAGAGTTCCAGTTTGTAATTGAAAAGGCTCTGTTCCATCTGTGAATGTACCTGTTCAGACATAAGCTCAGCCATTTTCTTGTTGTGCAGGGCTTTTATGAATTCCAGTTTTGCGACAAGCTGTTTTTTGTAAAGATTCTCAAAAACATCGGCTTCTTCTTTTCTGAGCGCCTCATCAAGTTTTTTCTGCGAACTGAGGTTTTCCGAAAAGACCGTAAATGTTTTCAACTGTTCTTTCTGCATGGCTTCATGGTACTGTGTTCTTTCTAATTCGAGCATGAACCTGCTTAAGTGCAGTTGGTTTTGAAGCTCCTTGTCTTCCAGTTCTTTCAAGAGCAAAGCGCGCTCATTTTCAATCATTTCCAGTTTTTGCCTCTCCGTCCCGGAGTCCGCGGCCGCCAGAATATCGCCTTTGCGGAAAGTCGCGGCGGGAAGTGAAAAAAGAACGCCGCCGTCAGGAAAAGAACATCTCAGACTTTCCGAGGGTTCCGCCCTGCCCTGCATATTCACGTAAAAATCAAGAGGCACCAGAAAAATAAAAAGCAGGGCGCTTATCACAACGAATATCACGCAGAATATCAGGGACCACGCCATTTTGAAAATATTCATAAGCTTACTTCTCCTCCTCCTCTTCCTGAGCCGCGCTTTCGGCATTCCAGAGATTTTGAATGGATTTTGATTTTTCCATCTGCTTGTTGTACATGTCAAAATATTTTCCTTTTTTCTCCAGAAGCTCGAAATGCGAACCCTGTTCCAATATCCTGCCCTTGTCAATGACAACAATGGAATCAGCGTCAATTATGGTCGACAGCCTGTGAGCTATCACGATAGTGGTACGGTCTCTGAAAATCTTTTTAAGCGCGTCCTGAATCAGGCCTTCGCTTTCGGAATCAAGATTGCTGGTGGCTTCGTCAAGAATAAGCAGTTGCGGGTTCGCGATAAGAGCGCGGGCAAGAGCGATGCGCTGTTTCTGTCCCCCGGAAAGTTTGACGCCGCGTTCGCCTATCACAGTGTCATATTTGTCCTTGAGTTTGTCTATGAACTCGTGGCAATGCGCGACTTCGGCGGCATGGAGCAGTTCTTTTTCGGAAGCGTTCCTGTTGCCGAAAAGTATATTTTCCCGGATCGTGCCGTCAAAGAGAAAAACATCCTGAAGAACAAGGCTCATCAGACTTCTGTAGCATGAAAGGCTTAAATTCCTTATGTCCGTTCCGTCAACGCTGACACTGCCGGAACTGACATCGTAAAAACGCAACACGATATTGCTGAGCGTTGTTTTGCCGCCGCCACTCGGTCCGACAAGTGCCATCACCTTGCCTTTAGGTATGAAAAAATTGACATTATCAAGCGCCTTCGTTCCGTCCGGATAAACGAAATCGACATTATCGAATTTTATTCCTTCATTAAAGGAAACTATATTTGACGTATTCTCCTTATCGACTATGTCGGGCTTCATATCGAGAAGGTCGAAAGTACGCTCCACGCACGCCATGCTTTTCTGCATTTCCGAAAAAGAAAACATAATCTGGAAAATAGGCTGGAAAAGCCATTGGGTAAAACTGATGAAAACAACAATACTGCCGACGCTCAGTGTACCGTTTATAAAAAAATATCCGCCAACAAGCCAGATGCTGATTTCAGTAATGCTGAAAACAGTCCATGCCCCGATATGAACAGAAGAACCTATTACAAAGCTGTAGAGAGATTTCCTCCACAGCAGATTTATGTCAGTACCATAGTCTTTACGAATTGTATTTTCCCTGCGGAAACTCCTGATGACCTGTATTCCTCCGAAAGTCTCGGCGAGTCCGGCGTTTATCAGTGCCCTATCCTGACGGAGCGAACGTTGAAAGGGACGCATGATGTTGAACACAAAATATGTAATCCCGAACATTATCATGCAGAAAATAAAACAGATAAGCATGACTTTCCAGTTCACAACAAGGAGTGATATTATGGCGATAAGAAACATAATCAAAGCATTAAACGGGGTAAGAAGCCCGTTGAAAAGCAGATTGCCGGAACCCTCGGAATCATCCTGAAGGCGCGATATAATGCCGCCTATCTTCATCTTCTGAAGTTCGACAAGCGGCAAGGTATTAAGATGCTCCATCTGTCTCTGTTTCAGGCCCAGCACAAAACGTCCGAGGAGTATCTGACTGTAATAGTCTTTTGAAAAAGTCAGAAGCCTCTGCATTGCCGCGCTCACCAGAAGAGCAAGGCATGCTGAGGAGAGGAGAACAATATTTTTCTGTGGAAGTATATAATCTATCATGACCTTGCTTGTCCAAGGGAAAAGAGCGCCAAGGAGGGAATTGAACAATCCAAGCAATATTATAAGTATGATTTTAGATCTGTGTTCGCGGAATTCACTTATATAACGCCAGAGATAATACCCCGCGTTTTTTCTGACGGCATTCTCATCCTTCGCGGAATCTTTCTTTTCTTCCTCAAGGTTCTTCTTGAATTTTAAAATGCCTTTCGCCTTTATGAAGTCATAATAGCGACGGCGGCTGTTCTGTTTAGGGGGAACCATATAATCTTCCAGATAATTAACTCTGGAATTATACACCTGTTTTGAAAAAATGTATAGGCGGAACGTATTTTTATTTCCAGACAGCGGCGTTTTCGGCGGTATTGAAACGATCCCTGAGAAGACTGCTGCTTTCAGTTTCGTTTCTCAGATATATGGTCAGCGCGTATGATATTTCTTCCGCCGATGGCCGGAGTTCCGGCCCCTTCTGGAGCATACTGGCAATTATATTCTGAATGTCTTCGGGTATCTCGCTTATAATCATCTTCGGCTTTGCGGGTTTGTCGTTCTTTATCGACTTCATCATTCCCGCAACGGATTCCCCGTAAAAAGGCCTGATCCCGGTGAGAAGTTCATAACTAAGAATTCCCAGTGAAAATATATCGGCATACTGGTCAACTTTTTCGGAAGAGTTGAAGGATTCCGGCGACATATACGCAGGGGAACCTTTAAGATTGTCCGTAACGGCATACCCTGTTTTCATAAGGCTTGATATGCCGAAATCAGTTATTTTCACATTATTGTCTTCACCTATGAGAATGTTGCCGGGCTTTATGTCCCTGTGGAGAATACCGGCCTCGTGAATTGAACAGAGCGCAAGCGATATCTGCCTGATTATATCGATTTTCTGACTCATTGTCAGAAAATTGCCGCATATGAATTTAGAAAGCGAATGGCCCGGAATGTATTCCATAACTACATAAGGATCTCCGTTACCTTCATCAGGAAAACCGTATTCAATGATTTTTATGATGTTCGCGTGACAGAGAGCGGAGGCTTTTTCTACGACTTCCACAAATCGCGTTGAAATGGATGAGGAATCCTGAGAAGACTTTTCAATCTGACGGAATTTTTTAAGGGCGTAATATTTCCCGCCTTTTTCCACGAGCATAACATCGCCCATACTGCCGGAGCCGATATTTCTGACAAAGTTATATCCGCATACGATATCATCCTTGACCTTTCTTGTTTTGAGCAGTTCCATTTCTATGTTGCATTTTCGACACTCAAGGGCGGCCTTCACTTTTTCGAGGAGTTTCTCATTTGTAAACGGCTTCGGCAGATAATCGAAAGCGCCTTTTTTGACGATACTGACCGCGGTCTCGTATTCCGGCATGCCTGTAATCATTATAACTTCGCCGTATGGAAGTTTTTTTCTGCATATATTGAAAAGATCTATTCCGCTCATTCCCGGTAAGTTTACGTCTATAAGGATAAGCGCGTATTTTTTTCTGTCTATGGATTTCAGGGCTTCTTCCGAATTGGACACGCATTCAATTTCATAGTGAGCGAAAGAAAGTACTTTTTGAATAAGGTTACTGACATGGGGGTCGTCATCCACGAGCAGGATGGAAGTGTTTTCATTCTCATCCAGCTGCTCGTATCCAAGTGGAGAATCAGAATCATTACCCATTAATCTGTCCGCCCGTAGTTAATTAAACCCCTATTAATTTAACATACTTTGAAAATGAAGCAAAGCGAAATTCCAACTTTTCAGTTTTACAAATTGAAATTCGCTTTTAAACTTTCATCCGAATATGATATATTGTAGTCAGTTTAAATAATTCACTTACTATGAATAAGGAACCTGAATATGTCTCTTTTTAGCCGACGGACCAACGTAAAAATCAAAATGCGCGACGGCGTCGCGCTCTCATGCAATATCATATTTCCAGCGGGAAAAGGAAAATTTCCGACGGTACTTGCCAGAACACCGTATAACAAGGAATCCTATAATATCTCTTCAGAATTGGTGAGAAGATATCTTGAAAGCGGTTACGTCCATATTTCGCAGGACGTCAGAGGAAAATTTGATTCCGACGGCGTTTTCGATCCTTTCAACGAAACGGAGGACGGCTATGACACAATCATGTGGATAGCGTCGCAGCCCTGGTCAAACGGCAAAGTCGGAATGATAGGAGGCTCATACGGCGGTTTCACACAGATATATCCCGCAAAACTCGCCCCTGCGCCGTTACAGGCCATAACGCCGTCAGTCATAGGTTCGAACCCCGTTAAAAACATTATATATAAAAATGGAGTTCTTCAGTTTCCGATTGTTTCATGGATACTGAATACCGCCGCCGGACGTTCAGCCCTTTCCCAACCTGTTGAAGACTGGAATGAGTTTTTCACTAATGTTCCCATACATGATATGGCGACAGCCAACGGCTTTGAAATTCCAGCTTTCGAAAATTGGATGTCACGAACGGTAGCCGACAAATACTGGGATACTTTCAATATAGATGCTTTCATCGGAAAAATCGATATTCCAGTCTTCCTGGCCGGCGGCTGGTATGACTTTTATTCGGACGTGCCGCTTCGTCTTTTTTCGGAAATGAAAAAAAACGCTTCCATGAAAAAGAAAGTAAAAGTCATAATGGGCCCCTGGCTGCATGCCCTTTCCACGGACAGGATAGTTGGACAGATTGATTTCGGGGTTTCCTCCCTTATGGATATTGAGCTTATCAAAAAACTCTGGCTCGACCGTTTTATAAAAGGCGAAAAAAACGGAATAGATAAAGAAGCGCCTCTGAAAATTTTTGTAATGGGAATAAATAAATGGCGTGACGAATACGAATGGCCGCTGAAGAGAACAGAATATACTTCTTTTCACATAGGCTCCGGCAATTCGGCAAACAGCATGCACGGGGACGGTTTTCTCTCGGAGGAAAAACATGAGAGCAAATCTGAAAAAGACTTATTCATATATAATCCTCTCAATCCTGTCCCGTCAATAGGAGGCGCCACTCTGGGCCCTCTCATCGGCGGACCTTTCGATCAGAGGCCCGCAGAAAGACGGGACGACGTCCTGGTATATTCGAGCCGCGCACTGAAGAAAGCTCTGGAAGTAACGGGTCCCGTAAGAATGGAATTATATGTGTCATCATCCGCACCCGATACGGATTTCATAGCCAGACTTTGCGATGTTTATCCCGACGGAAGATCAATAAATCTGTGCGACGGGATAATCAGGACTCGCTTCAGAAAAGGCTTCGAAAAAGAGCTGATGATGGAGAAAGAAAAAATCTACAAATTGGAAATTGACATGGACGCCATATCAAACGTTTTTCTTCCGGGACACATGATAAGACTTGAAATAACAAGCAGCTGTTTTCCGCGATTCGCGAGGAACTTCAACACCGGCAAAAAAAATATTGACGAAAAAAATCCTTTTATCGCGGAACAAATTATTTATCACTCGAAGAAACATCCTTCGCGTCTGATATTGCCGTTAATAAATCAATGAGCGCAGTTATTTTAGCCTCATTTTTCTAAAAAATTTTTACATTTCCCATCATGTATTTTCATCGTGGCAACTGATTTTTTTTGAGAGCCTCCCTTAAAAAAAATGAAAAAAAATGAAAAAAAACTTTTATAACTGTTTGCAATTTCGGCACAATGTAAATATTATTGTGCATCGTCGAACAGAAATCTAAAAATGAAAAAAGGAGGTTGTATCGTGGCAACTGCAAAATCGAAGAAGGCAAAACCGGCCGCAAAGAAAACAGTTAAAGCCGTTGCAAAAAAAGCAGCAAAACCGGCCGCTAAGAAAGTAGTAAAGAAGGCCGTGAAAAAAGTCGTGAAGAAAGTAGTAAAGAAAGCTGCTCCGAAAAAAGCTGTTAAAAAAGCAGTGAAAAAAGCTGCTCCGAAAAAAGCTGTTAAAAAAGCTGCGAAGAAGTAAAAAAGCAAAAAGGACAGGAAAGGAAAACGTATGAAATTCTACAATGTTAAAAAGCGCGCGTCAGTGAATATTTCCGATGACAAGTGCACTAAGGTAATCTATAAACGCAAAACAACAAAAGGCGTTCAGGAACGTTATGCAGTGCGCGCTGTTGACAGTGATGGTTCGAATCTGACAAAATTCATCAACAAGAAAACTTTCGATACCTTGAAATGTCCGGTTGCTAAAAAATAATTGGGAATAATATCCCGATTTAAGAGCCCCGCTTTTTCAAAGCGGGGTTTTTTTATGGCGCAAATTGAATCTTTTTTTGAAAAAATGAGAAAATGACGTATAGTAAGAGAGAGTGTGCAATTCGTATATGAAGATAATTTTATGAGATTTTTAATTGTATTTTTCGCCGCTGTACTTTTTCGGACTCTCATCGCAAATGCCGAAAACCCCGCAGAGCTTCCTTCTGAAAAGATACATTCTGTCACTTTTAAAATCCCGATTGATGAAAAACAATACTTCCTCGCTGACTGCATTCTGATAGAAAAAACTGACGCGTTCGATGATTCATACAACTACGAAAGTGTAATTGTTTTGAGAAAACGCTCTTTCAAGACGGTCGATGAAAAGGAATTCGAAGCTGAAGTGAACATTTCAGATCCGATTGAAGGCTTTAACAGAGTAATGACATCCTTCAATTATGGACTGGTTATGTATGTATTCCGTCCGGTCGCGATAGGCTATGCCACCGTTTTTCCCAGATTCATGATAAACGGTTTCGGCAATCTTACGGACAATCTCGAATTTCTGGTGAGGACTTTCAGTTGCATGTTACAGGCCAAGTTTGGGGACGCCGGAGAAGAATCCCTTAGATTTTTAATAAACACAGTTCTTGGTGTCGCGGGTTTTTTTGACGTTGCCGATGACTGGTTCGGATTAAAAACCCATGACGAAGATTTTGGACAGGCCTTCGCCAGTTGGGGAATAGGCACAGGATGCTTTCTCGTGCTTCCCCTGCAAGGTCCGAGTTCGGGCCGCGATTGCGTCGGCCTTCTTTTCGATTACGCGTTGGACCCTAAAACCTACGTTTACGGGGCACAGTGGTTCGCCAAGCTCAACAAATCTTCTCTTTATATTCAGGAATATGAAAAAATCTCCGAAGCAAATGAGGACGGATATACCTACGTGAAAGATATATGGTATCTTGTAAGAAAGGTGAAAATAGAGGATTGAAGTTTATTATGTTAAAATTTGTGACATGTGTCCTGCTTTTCAGCGCGCTTGCGGCATACTCTGAAAATGACGTGATAAAGCTGAAAAATTATCCTTCTCAGAATCCTTTCACCGATACCCTGAGGATTGAATACTTTTACAGTCACGATGACGAAAGCAGTTTCTGGTCGCAGATGTCCCTATGGGGTTCTGACTGCTATTATGAAGGGAAAAAAATAAACATAAAAATTCTTGAAGATCATCCTGAACTGACTTATAAGGTATGGATGCAGAAAAATCCCGCGCCCTTGATAATAATTCTCCCGGGACTTGGCGGACATTACACCAGCGACACTGTAACGGCTTTTGCCGGGCTTTTTTACGGCAAAGGCTATTCCGTGCTGGCAATAAGCAGCGCGATGAACTGGGAATTCATGGAATCCGCCGCCAAAACTATGATCCCCGGTTACACACCCTATGACGCGAAAGATGTCCGCAACGCATTAAGCATAATACTGAATGATATGCTCGAAAGGTATCCTGCTCTCATAACGAAGAAGATGCTTATGGGATATTCTCTAGGCGCAATTCACGCTCTCTTCATATCAGACTTTGAAGCAAAGGAAAATCTTCTCGGCATTCAACGCTATGTAGCGATTAATCCGCCCATCGATATGCTCTCCGCCATGAGCAAACTGGAAACAATGTTTGAAATATGGCAGACATGGTCAAAGGATGAACTCAAAAATAATATCATCAGGTCAACCGGCATTTATATGTCGCTCATACAGCATAAAATACCTCCGCGCGCGATAATCCCGATTGATGAGGATGACGCTCAGTTTATTATCGGCTACGCTTACCACCTTAACCTCAGAAATATTATTTATTCCATTCATACAAGAAAAGATTTCGGTTTCATAAAAACCCCCTACAGCTGGTTTTCGCGCAGCGCGCTCTATAAGGAAATAGACAGCTTCGGCTTCAACAAATACAGAGATACTTATATTAAAAAATATTTTTCGGAAGTTTTTGGGGAGAGCTTTTCTTTCGAAAAACTGAATGAGAATTCCAGTCTCATGGCAATTGAAAAAAATCTTTCGGAAAATCAGAAAGTCAGAATATTGCATAACATGAATGATTTTCTTCTGAGAAAGAAAGATATTGAATGGCTCAGAAAGGTCATGAAAAAGAAAATAGTCTTTTTCGACCGTGGCGGACATCTCGGAAATCTCTTCACGGAAGAATTTCAGTCACAGCTTATCGAATCTTTAAAAGACAGCGACTGATATTTTCCTTGCGATAAAAACACCCTGCGCCGCACCGCGTCCTTGAAAAACTTTTCACTGAAGTATATTTATATTTCAATATTAAAAATGGAGCAATTCCCTATGGAAAACAAAAAACTGGAAATTTCAGATTTAATAGTCAAGCAGTTTGGACCGAGAACGCTGCCATCTCCTCTGCTTACGCATGAGCATCTCGGCGTCAAGGAAAGCTTCTTTGTGAAACCAGGCGAATGTATCAGAATGGATATACGCAGTAACCCCGGTGAAGATGCCGAACTCTGTCTTGAAGTCGCCGGCCCGGAGAAGGAAATTTTTTTCGATCCTGAAAATACAAAGGCGGCAATACTGACTTGCGGCGGACTATGCCCCGGCCTCAATGATGTAATAAGGGGTATCGTCTATTTTCTGGATGACTGGTACAGCGTCAACGACGTAATAGGGATACGTTACGGGTACAACGGGCTTTCATCAAATCCTTTCAGCCCACCCGTTCAGCTTACAAAAGAATACGTTTCCGATATTCACATGTCCGGCGGTACAATTCTCGGCAGCTCCAGAGGAAATCCTCCTGTGTCCCTGATGGTGGACAATCTGCTCAATATGGGAATAGACATGCTTTTCTGCGTTGGCGGGGACGGCACCCTGAGGGGAGCGCATGAAATAGCCAAGGAAATCATAAAGAGAAATTTGAATATTTCAGTCATAGGAATTCCTAAAACCATTGACAATGATGTCCCGTTTGTTTACCGGAGTTTCGGTTTCAGGACGGCCGTGGCGATGGCAAGAGACGCACTGGAATGCGCGCATATCGAGGCAAAAGGGGCTTTCAACGGGGTAGGCATTGTCAAAATTATGGGCCGTGAAGCCGGCTTCCTGACCGCAAGGTCGGTTTGCGCCAGCGGCGATGTTGATTACTGCCTGATACCGGAAATGGAATTCCCTCTCCATGGGAAAGGCGGACTTCTTGAACATTTGAGGCGTCATCTGAAAAAGCACGGACATCATGCGTTGATAGCAGTAGCCGAAGGCGCTGGAAGACACTTGATAGGAGACACCGGCGAAAAGGACGCCTCGGGAAATGTACGTTTCAATGATATAGGTAAATTCCTGAAAGATGAAATATCTAAAGCTTTTGATTCATGGAATGAAGTAGTAAATGTAAAATATATAGATCCAAGTTACCTTGTAAGAAGTATTCCGGCAAACAGTGAAGACAATATATACTGTGCTGATCTGGCAAGATACGCTATTGACGCGGCCATGTCAGGAAAAACCGATATGATGATAGGTTACTGGCACGGGACTTTCGTAAATATTCCCTTCGGCGCTATTGGCAGCAAAAAAAGAATGACTGGCGACTGCAAACTCTGGATGGCGGTACTATCTTCAACTGAGCAACCCATCGACTGGTGGTAATTTTTAAAAGCAAAAGTTCCCTTTGAAAAAAAAGGCGGTCCGCAAGGGGCCGCCTTATATATCTCATAAACACCAGGCCCAAATTATTTCCGGAATGCTCTTTTCAGAGTTTTCTTCGCTGGGGTTTTCTTCGCAATTTTATTGACAGTCTTCTTTGCCGGGACCTTTTTCGCGGCTGTTTTTCTTACGGCCTTGAGAGGAGCTTTCTTTACGGCTTTTTTAACGGGAACTGATTTTTTAGCAAGCTTCTTCGCCGGGGCTTTTTTTACAATCTTTTTGGCAATCGGTTTTTTTGCGGCCTTTGCCGGAGCGGCTTTTTTTACAGTTTTTTTAACGGCTTTTCTGACAGCCGGTTTTTTCACAGCCTTGGCAGGAGCTTTTTTTGCTGTTTTCTTAGATGGATCTAGTTTTTTTTTGAGTGGGGCTTTTTCAACTTTTTCGACAGGTGCCTCTGTAACCTCAATGACTTCTACTGTTTCCACAACCTGAACAGTCTGAGAGTCCGCGAGTTCAGCAAAAAATTCAGCTTTTCTCTTTTCAAGGAGGAGACCTACCTGATCGAAATCGATGGGGAAATATCCATTTGCTTCGAGGTACTGAAGAAAATTAAGCCATGTCTGATGATCCCATTCGCCTCTGTTAGCCCTGACAAAATTCGCCGCGATATCGGTCTGCGCCAGCCGGTTAAGATTAGCTTCTGTGGTATGGTTTGCCATATTATCTCTCCTCTTTTTATTAATACAAGTACAATGCTAATATACAATAATTGTTATTTTTTGCAAATAGGGAATTTTTTTACTGAAAACCGCTTCAGAAAGCGGCAATAATTGAATAGGCCTCATCTTTGATTTTGGGAGAAAGGTCAATGGCTCTTTTAAGATATTTAATGGCATCGTCATACCTGCCATACCAGTCGCAAAGGACAGCAAGCAACAGAAAATCTTCCGCGGCGAAATGCTTGCTCTCTTCCCTCGAAACGCTTCCTCCGCTGATTTCAGCTCTTTGGTTTCCGTAAAAGTTGAAAAAGTTTATATACTGTTCAAAAGCCAGATCATCCCATTTGCAGTTCTTGTTTTTCTGTGAATTCCCGTTGCTTATTCTGAGGACATTCTCATTCGCCATTGTAACAGTGCCTTTGATGGAAGCGTTTTTAAGCTTGATTTCTCCTGTATAGGGACTGCGTTCAAGAAGCCTTATGATATATTTTTTTGTTTTGTTCAGATAATTGCATCTCCTGGCCTCTGCCACTTTCAGCTCTTTTGACGGCAGGGTATCTATATATTTCTGAAGGGCTTTCGGGTCAAAATCCATTCCTGCCGGACGCGGACGCGCTGAAAAAGGCTTTCTACTTTGCTTGAAATCACTGAGCGACATATTATAAAAATCCACGGCGACTGAAGGCTTAACGGCAGTGCCGGAGGTTTCAAATTTCCGGCTTTTTCTATTCAGAAGGGGAGGAAGTCCATCTACATATTTCATATTTCCGGCGGCCCATTTTTTCCATAGTTCAGCCTTTGGGTTCCAAATATCAGTTTCCTTCGATTTGAATGCTTTCGCGTCAGCCAGATAATTATTCACACATATTTCGAGGTCCAGGGCATCAAGCTCTTTTTCCATAGCCGCCTTCCTGACAAATATACATAAAGAAATGAACGGCACCAGAGATGGACTTTTTTCAGCCGCAAAATAGATATTCCATTCTTTAGCGTCGGAAGCGTTCCCGAGATATTTCAGGAGAAGTATTTCAGTTTTTGACGCGCCTTTTTCCTCGGCTTTTTTGATATTTTCCATGGCTTCCCATTGTGCTTCCCCTGCTTTATCTTCAAGGTAAAGGTTCAAAACTTTAGATATCATAGGAAGCGCTTTGTTATCCTCCGCGCCGAGGCGGAAACAGACGGCAGAAAGAATCAACAGTAGAACTATTCTAATCATATAAATTTCCCTTGAAATATTCAATTACCTCTTGATAAACGCTCTGCCAGAAGACGAGGAAGCCCTGCCGATATTATCTGGTCCTGAACTTTCCGTATGTCATAAGGCACGCGTATAAGATTAATCTCACAAGTCTCCGTGTCAAACAGCAGAACAGCGCTTCTCGAATCAAAATCCCTAGGCTGCCCTACGGAACCGGGATTTATCAGATATTTTGCGTTAACGTTTTTAGGCACTGTCCGGCTTTTAAGTATTTCTATTGATATTTTGTGTTCCTCATTATATGTAAAAAACAGAGGAATATGGGTATGCCCGAAAAAAGCGAACTTCACATCCTGTGAAAAAAAATGAAAAAGCGCTGTTCTGACGTCAAGCACATAGGGCCAGTATTCGCCGTCAAGCGCTTCCAGTGAGGAATGCACAAAAAGCACACCATCGCTTTCAAGCTTGAAAGGAAGTCCGTTCAGCCACTCAAGAGACGAGGCATCCAGAACGCTTCTGGTCCATTTTATTACTTCGCGGGCATAAGGTTGAATATCCCACTCACGTTCTTCTACTGCCGTGTAATGGTCATGATTGCCTTTCACCGAAGAAATGTTTTTTTCTCTGATGAAGTCAATACACTCTTTCGGCTTTGCGCCGTAACCGACTATATCGCCAATGCAGATGATTTTGTCAGAACCAGCCTTGACAAGGGCCTCATACGAAACGGCAAGCGCCTCAAAATTACTATGAATGTCTGTAAGTATACCCAAACGCATTTAATCAGTCCGTCATTTATTAAAAATAAGCGGGAATATATCCTTCAATCCCTTATTATTCTAATTTAAACCTTTAAATTTTTATTTAACAGAAATCTTTCGTAAAATATGCTTTTAGCATAAATCTTTTTTTCACAATTTGCCAACAACGCTTTTCTGTGGCAATTTAAGAAGGTTTTCACTAACATCAGGATATCCGAAATGAAACAGACATATAATGTAAATATAGAAGGCCATGAAGCTCTGCCTACTCCGGAAAAAATAAAAAAAGAACTTCCTATAACATCCGCAATCTCCGAAAATGTTTACAGATACAGAAAAACCATAGAGGCCATACTCAGCGGAAAAGATAAAAGGACTATGGTAATAACAGGGCCGTGTTCAATAGACCATATAGGCGCGGCACTGGAATACGCGGAAAAACTATCGAAACTCTCCGAAGAGGTTTCAGACAGGTTTTTCGTAATAATGAGGGCGTATTTTGAAAAGCCACGCACCACGGTAGGGTGGAAAGGGATGATATACGACCCCTGCATAGACGACTCATGCCGCATAGAAAAGGGCATCAGGCTGGCAAGAAAATTTCTTCTTGACCTCGCCGGCATGGGAACACCGGCGGCAACAGAAATGCTCGAACCAGTCATTCCACAATACATAGCAGATCTGATTTCATGGGCGGCAATAGGTGCAAGGACCACAGAGTCACAGACTCACCGCCAGATGGCAAGCGGCCTTTCCATGCCGACAGGATTCAAAAACACCACCGACGGAGATATAAAAGTCGCTATCGAGGCTATTAAAACGGCGGCCTCAAAACATACCTTTCTGGGAGTTACCGACAAAGGTCAGATGGCTTTTTTCAAAACAAAGGGAAACAAGTTCTGCCACCTCGTCCTGAGAGGCGGCGACACAGGCCCCAATTACGGCTCCGAATACATAGCCTTTGCCAGGGAACTGATGAAAAAAATGAATATAAACCCGGCTATAATAATTGATTGCAGCCACGGTAATTCTTTCAAGAAAGCGGAAGGCCAGTCCATCGCTTTTATGGATGCAATCAATCAGATTTCAAAAAGCGAAATGTCTATCAGAGGCTTGATGCTCGAAAGTTATCTGAAACACGGCAAACAGGAAAGCGGCAAAGGTAAAAAAATTGTCCCCGGCCTCTCTATAACGGACGCCTGTATAAGCTGGGACGAAACCGAAACCCTTATCAGGGATGCTTATTCTAAAATTAAAATATGATCCGCGGCTAAGATTAATGCCAGCCCTGCGTATTTCCTGTTAGGGCGCGTTTAATCCGCCGCTCAATATTAAGGAGGTGCAACGATATCGAATATTCTTTCCGGAACTTTTTTAAAACAATTTTAAAATATCCCTCCGGAGCCTCTGCCATGCATGCTCAAATGCCGGAAGGATAAAGGAATTAAAATGAAGTACTACAAGCTCGCTCTCACATTTGAGGAACAGGCCGATCTGCTCATATCCAAGGGCCTTTCAGGGGACAGGCACAGGCTTATTGAGACATTGAAAGTCGTCAACTATTATCATTTGGCGCCTTATTGGACATATTTTCAGAAGGAAGATGGCTCTTTCGAGAATGACGCCCAGTTTGAAAATGTCTGCAAACTTTACGTTTTTGACAGGCAGCTCAGGTATCTCGTCTCTGACGCCATAGGGCGAATAGAAATAGCCGTCAAATCCTTGATAATAACTTTGTTTTCAAAGGAATACGGGGCGTTCGGCTATCTTGACGTAAATAATTTTTCAAAGAACTTTCAGGCACTCCAGCATTCCAGATTAATTCATGAAATACGCCGCAGGACAGAAAAATCCAAAGAGGAATTCATAAAACATTACCTCCAAAAATACGAACAGACCAGAGACCTGCCATTCTGGATGGCCGCCGAAATGATGACATTCAGAAATGTAATCACCGTCTACAGAAACATTGAGCACTACCTTCAGCGCGACATATCCAGGCACTATGACCTGCCTGCCAAAGTTTTCAACTCCTGGCTGCCCGCGCTCCTCTACGTCAGAAAAATATGTCTCTTCCAGTCAAATTTATGGGACAGGGAACTCCCGGTTAAGCCCCTGCTGCCAAACGCGAAAAACGCCCCGGAATGGCATAACCCCGTCAAATTCGACAATGACAGGATTTTTGTAATTCTCTGTATATTGAGATATATGCTCAACTACGTTTCCCCCGGCTCAAACTGGCCTAAAAGACTTGAGGAACTCCTTTCCATACATCCTGAAATTCCATTGGGATATATGGGTTTCCCTGAAAAATGGACCGATTGTTTTTTATGGACAGAGATCAGGACGACGGAAATTTTTCTTTCTCCCGGCTCCGAAACCACGCCTATATGGAAAGAAAAATAATTTTCACATAAGGTTTGAGTCGGGGACAAGGAAGGGGCGAACCTCCTTGTTGTATTCGACATTTTAATGGCCTTTTTATTTTTTGCAGGTAGGATACCTGCACTCCGTGAAAAAACTCCGTTTTTTTCCGTACTGTTGCTCACTTCGTTGCAAGAGAATCTTTTTATTGTTTTATAAATTCCACACTGAATACACAGAAAAAGTGAGGAGAAATCAAAAAGAATTCTTCTTTTCCTTTCCGAGTGTTCCGTGGTTTTTTTCCTCAGGATATCGTTTACCGTGATGAAAAGAAAGAACTGCAAAACTATATCTGTCAGAACTGTCCGTATAAAAAAAATATGAAAGATATAAAACAGGCATATTCCACAGTTTGAACAATAGATATTCGCAAATAGTGCGGGGCATGATAAATTTATTTATGTTTCATGAATAAAAAAAGGCTTCCGGATTGAAAAGAATATTTACAAACAGGCTTTTCTATATCTGTCTTATATGCATTGCGTTTTCCGCCGTCTTTCTTTTCGCGGCCAGACATCTTTTTTCAGATATTCTCCGGCATTACGCATTACAGAAAATAGCGGCAAAAACAGGATTTTCCGACATTGGCGCAAGGCTCAGGGATATGGATTTTTCATCAGCCGACTTCAGTTCCATACATTTTGGGAACAGGGACAAGGCCGCCATTTCATTAAAATCTTTCAGGGTAGATTATTCGATATTCAGCTTTATTTCAGGCATGAAATTGAAAAGAATATCTTTGAGCGGCCTTGAAATAAACTGCGTCGCAAGAAACGGGAATTTTAAACTGAGGGATTTCAATCCGCAGTCCACCCTCTCACCTCAAACAACGGTGAAAAAAACAGACAGAAAAAAGGATGACCCTTTCGCATTCCTGAAATATCTCCACAATTTCAAAATTCTGGAAATCTCCAATGCCTCGTTCAATATTGAAACAGCAGACGGTTCCTACAGCATCCCGTTCAATATGAAAATCATGCCAGCCGGAAACAATGTTGACGTTAAAAAATTCTCTCTTGATTTCAGTTGCAGGGAACAGATGATTTCACTCTCCGGAATTTACGATATCAGCACCGGAAAACTTTCCTTCACGGCAATTTCCGATGAAATCCGCTTCTCACGTTTTCAGGACATTTCCGAAATGGTGGAGGGCCTTTACTTCTCAGGAAGGGCCGAGTTCCGCGCCGCCGGGGAAATTTTTCTCAATCCCCTGAAGATTAAAAAATTCTCCGCCGACTTATACTTGCGCAACGCATCGCTGTTCTATTCCGGAATAGAACTGAAAAATAGCTCCGATGACAAAAAGCTCCCGTTGCATGTAAAAGTAAGAGGCGTTTCAGATGAGATTGAGATTTCTGCTGAAAATTTTTCGTTTACCAAACCCCTTCCTTTAAGTTTTCAGCCTCTGAAGTGTAAAATTAAAATCTCCGGCGGCGCCATTGAAATGAACGGAGAATACGGTCTGGCCTTCGGCGGCGTAAAAAATATTTCAAACTCCTTTCCCATGAGAATAAATAAACCGTTCACAGTAAAAGGAGTTGTCGCGGGAACTTTTTCTCCGGATGGCGGCTGGTCCCTGAAACTCGCCGATGAGCCGGGCCTCAAAACCGGTGAAGTTCAGAACGCGACGATATCAACGGAATTCAACGGAAACAAGCGCTTTTTGTCCCTGATACCTGTCTATGAAATTAACGCGGAGGGAAAAGGAAAAGATATCAGAATGAATTTACGTTTCAAGCTGCCGGACGTGAAAATTTCGGACGGCAAAGCCTCTTTCTCTCTCAAAATGCTCGACTTGCGGGCCTCCGCTAAAACAGAAAATAATAAGGAAATATCCGCGGAAACTTCTCTCAAACTGGAGGAAATGCTCTTTTCATCCGCCGGATTAACATCGAAAACACCGGAGATTTCTTTTTCCGCAAAGTCAGATTCGCTTTCATCCCTTCCTTTTTCCTTCAATGTGTCAAAAACTTCAATCTCCTACAACACGCTTAACTTGAATATCCCTATAATGGGAATAGCGGGAAATGCCGGATTTGGCAAAAAAGGCTTTACGGCAAAAGCTGACTTTATTTTAAAGGACGCCGTTCTCAATGACACGAAAAGCCTCTTCCACGTCTCAGGCATAAACTCAAAAATACCGCTGAAATGGCCTTGTCCCGAAGTTAATGAAAGCGGGAATATCCGCCTTTCCAGAATTGGTTTTGGAGAGACGAACTGCGCCGGAATGAATGTCTCAGTAAAACAGAACGGGAAAGTTTTTCTCATTGACGGCAATACCGATATTCAGGCCCTGCCGGCGGTGAAATTCAATTTCAAAGGCAAAGCCGGAATAGAAAACGAAACCGGCGTTGTCGATTTTAAGTTTTCAATACCGGAATGCAGGACTGAAACTCCCGTGGACCTCGGGCTTCTGCATCCTGCCGCGCAGGAAATTTTTTATAATGGCGATATTGCATTTGACGCCACTTTCAAACTCTCTCCTTCAGGCATGAAAAGTTCTCTCGCCGCGAAATTGAGAAATACGCGCCTCGAAGCAAAAAAACTCAATTGCGTTGTTGACGGAATAGATCTGGATTTGAACATGCCAAGGTTCCTGAGATTTAAAAGCGCGCCGAAACAGATTATAAAATTCAAGACATTTTCACTTGGCAAAATCAACGCCTCAAAAGGGACAATCCAGTATCAGATAGAAGCCGCCGATCTGATATTCATCGAGAAGTGTTCCCTGAAATGGTGTGACGGCAATGTTTACACCCATGCCCTGCGCTTCGTCCCCGGAGTGAATGATTATGAGCTGACACTCTATTGCGACAATATCAGCCTGGCCAAACTCCTCGAACAGTTCGGCGCCGCAAAAGCCGAAGGAAAAGGTTCTCTCAACGGCAAAATCCCTCTTAAAATCGAAAAAGGCAATCTCAGTTTTGAAGAGGGCTTCTTTATTTCCACCCCCGGCGAAGGCGGCTCAATTCACCTCTCCGGCAGCGAAATCATATTGGACAGCATATCAAAAGGCATGAATGAAAATATCGAAGTCGAAATCGCGAAAGAAGCCCTGAGAAATTTTGACTACGACTGGGCCAAACTCTACCTCACCACAGAGGCCGAAAACCTCCTCATACGCATGAGCCTGAACGGAAAACCGTCAAAAATGCTCCCCTTCACTTATAAAAAAGAACTAGGACATTTCGTAAGAGCCGAAGTGGAATCACAGGGTTCAAAATTTCAGGGAATAAAGCTCGATGTTAATTTCAGGCTTCCAATTAACAAAATACTGGAGTATAGTAAAGGCACGAAAAATCTTTTGGATAAATTCTAATCAATGGAAAGGGATGTTATGGGTAAACTTTATTTTCTATGTATTTTATGCCTCTGTCTGTCCGGCTGTTATTCTTCACACCGCATTGACAGCACTCACGAAATCAAGCCCGTGGAAATCAAGCCTATTCACATCACCATTGATATCAATGTGAAAGTTGACAAAGCGCTTGATGATTTCTTCGGAGACCTTGATAAAAAAGAGCTGAAGACCGCCCCTAAACCGGAAGCGCCTTCAGAAGCTCCTCAGGCCCCAAAGCCGGAAGAAAAAACTCAACCCTCAAATAATTGATTTAAAAGGAGGATATATAATGAAAAAAACCGCTCTCTTTAAAACCGTATGCTCGCTCTTCATCGTTTCATGTTTTCTCTCAATAGTGCCCGCCGTCATGGCAGCGAGTTCAGCCGAAGTCAAAGCCCGCATGGAAAAACGCCTCCCGTCAATCAACGCGTTGAAGGCAAAAGGCATCATAGGTGAAAACAGCAAAGGCTTCCTTGCGTTTGTCGGACAGTCGAAAGAAGGCCCCGATATCGTAAGCGCTGAAAATGCCGACAGGGCCGCCGTTTACGCGGCAATAGCCAAACAGCAGGGAACAAGCGCAGACATGGTAGGCTCCCGCAGGGCCATCCAGATAGCGCAGAACGCAAAACCCGGCGAATGGCTTCAGGACGCATCAGGCAAATGGAAGAAAAAATAATTTCATCCATTTGGGCTGTTTAACAGAAGGTGCCGTGTTTCCTGCCCGCGTCATAGAGGGCAACGATGTTTTCAACGGGAGTACACGGCGCGAGATTGTTGGCGGCAATAAGGATGAAGCGCTTTCCATCCATGACGCCTGAAGAGCAAATTCTTTTCACTTCCGCGTCTATCTGCTCAGAACTGCCGTCTTTCACCAACATAATAGTGGGGCCTCCTCTTATTTCTATTTCCGGGCCGAGTTCTTTTCTAAGTTTTCCGTGATTTACAGGGAAACCCGTATCGAAAGAACCTACATTGAATGTGTCAGCCAGGAATTTGAAATGATGGGTCGCGTCCCCGCAGAGGTGTATATGGCTCCGGCTTCCATCATGAAACTCGGCATAAAGCCTCTTCTGGTACGGCAGTATGAACTCCCTGAACTGCCCCGGCGAAAGCATTGCTATCGAATCATCGGCATATCCGAAAGCCCCTTTATGAGATTCTCTTTTTTCATTCGTATTTTTCCATATCCATTCACGGTGCGCTTTCATTCTTTTTATGGTATTGCGCGTAATGTAATCCATGAGTGCGTGAAAATATTCGGGGTTTTCGTACATGTCGGTCATGCACTCCACAGTCCCCCTCAACTTAAGCGCCACGCTGAAAAGTCCATCGGTACCCTGCATCTGGAAACCGGGAGGAGGCTTTACGGGAAGACCGTGAAATTCATATCCGACCTTGCATATCTCATGTATTTTCTTATACATCTCCATTGCCTTTTCCATGAAATCGCCGCGTCCCATGAAAGGGTCGGGGTCTTCCATTTCATAAAGCAGTTCAGGTTTTTCCTTCAGAATTTCCCCGGTATCCGGCACATCTTCAGGCCCGAAATAACACATGGGACATCCAAACCATGCCTGGTCATAGGAGTTCTGGAAATCCATCCTGCCTATCTGCCAGTGTTTTTCCGGCATGCCCATTTCCTGGTCGCATAGGATGTTATGCCTGACATAGTATTGATATTCCAGCTGACATTTCAGATGCGCTTCAGCATTCGTGAAAAAATCCGGGAATGAATATCCTGTTTTATTAAGATCCGGATTGCTCAGAAGATTTCTGATGCTCCCCACGACGCTTACAGGTATCCGCTTATGTTTGTTTTCCGAATAATCCTTGTAAAGAGCGCGAACTTCCTCATTATGTTTATTCCAGTCTATTGTATGTTTCAGAAAAAAGCCCATAATATCCTCCGTTTTTAAGTATACCGAAATTATATCACGGGCAGCTGAAGGATACTTCCAGTTTTATATCAGGAATAAATCTGTACATGACTTTCAATAACATCCATATTCTTCTACAAGACCGCTGATTAATTTTACGAGCGTGATGTCTCCGTCGGGCGGTATCTGATCAGCTATTCCGAGCATGAACTTACCTGACCCTTTATAAAGGCGGATGAGTTCCCTGACATGCTTTTCCATATATACTTTATCAAATGGCGGAGCAAACATTGCCCCGGGAATGCCCCCGAGAAGCAAAATATCAGGGCCTGCCGTCCGGCGCAAATTTTCCAGCTCCACATCTCCTGCAGGTTTGGGTGTAACGGCATCTACACAGTCAATACCTGTAACCGCGATTTTATCAAGAGCTCCACGGAGAGCGCCATCAATATGAATCATGACTTTTTTGCCGTAACTGTGCAATTTACCGGTATGGATTGTCAGATACTCGCGCATATAATCATCGAAATATCCGCCCATGGTGTCGCCGGACAGGTTCTCGCATATCATTACATATCCGCTGCCGCTGTCTTCTCCGGTAATCCGCATCAGGCGTTCCTGGCGCTCGCTTATGACATCAAGCGTCTTTTCCACTTCCACCTTTTCATCGGCAAGCAGGTAACAAAGTTCCATAACGCCCACCCAGGTTTTGTTCAATTCAGTGACAGGAGTACCCGGCACTGCAAGGACGGGCAGGCCGTAATCACCGTAAGCGCGGTCAATTTTTCTGATTTCCTCAGGACACGGTATGTATTGCCGATTTTCCATAATATAACGCAATATGCGTAAGTCAGCGGCATCTTTTACCGCGTGTTCCAGAATTCCCCATGACATGGAAACGGAAGAAAATTCACTTTTCTCTTTCAGTGTTCCAATCGGTGTATGCCAGCAACGGGTGGATACTCCTTTATCTTCAGATATTTCACAGCGCACTTTTTCTCCTTCGAGAGTATTATAAGCACGGCATCCGGGAACATATTCGCCGACATTATATTCCCGATGAATTTTCCCGATGCCGCGTTCACCTCTCCATTTTTCGGGCAAGCCTCCTGTTCTGGAATGGGCATCGTACCAGTATGTGAGGTCTCCAAACCAAACCATGGTATCCGGCGTTTTACCACAAAAAACAGCTTCAATGCGTTCACGTAAAGTCATATATTTTCCTTCTGCCGCGATTTGGTTTTATTCATTCCATTTGTAAACGACCGAAAAGTATTCACGGTTTTTTAAGCCGTCATATCCGGCCGTCGCCTGTTCAAACGGCAGGACGGCATCGATGAAATCGGCTGTTTTTATGCGGCCTTTCCGAATTGCCTCAACTACTTTCTGGCGGTCTTCCACTCCACGGTCTTTGGGAGCGAGAATAGTAATGCCTTCACCGGGAATAAAACTGAAAGGGTTTATTGATACCGGTTCAATATAATTAGCCTGCATAATCAGACGCGGCCAGCCGCCGTGATAAAAGCTTATCGGCCCCGCCTTGTAATCCGCACCGTAAGCCTGCGGCTTTTTGCGCAGCAGTTTATATGAAGCAAGAGCCCCAGCAGAAGTCCCGGAGGATTCCACAACTATATCAGCTCCACCGTTGCATATTGCCGCAAGGCGTTCCATGGCGTTTTCATCAGCCATATTCACGGTATCGGCAACTCCGCGTTTGCGGGCTTTCAGCAGACGTTTTTCGTCCACATCACATACAATGACACGGCAGCCCCTTTCCATCAGCCACTCCGCGGAAAACGCCCCGATAAGTCCCTGTCCGATAACTACTGCCGTTTCACCATGAACAGGGTCAGCGGCCTCCACTCCGCGAAAACTTATAGCCGCCACTTCGGCTATCACATAATCAAGCGGGTTTATCCCCTGCGGCAGTAGTACGGGACGGTTTTCACCTTCAACAGAATAAATGTGGCTGCTTGCCTGTCCGCCCCACTTTGATTTAATCCCCGGAACCGCTTTCGGATTCCGTCCGCTGACCAGGTCCCCGACTTTGAACTCTTTTACTTCATACCCGCATTCGACGACCTTCGCGACAACGGAATAACCGGGAATAAGAGGAAAGTCTCCGAGTGATGAATAATCCCCGCTTAAGACACGGAGTTCGGTACCTGGCGAGATAAAAGTATAAATGCTTTCGCAGACTATTTCCCGGGGGCCGCAGTCCGCCAGCTTAAGTTTCCTCACCGCGACTTTGTCAACGCTTTCATAAACGACGGCATCGATGGTTTTGCTCATACATGTATCCTTGTGATTTTTAAATGATATTGTTACTGGTTTTATTTTAAATCTTTTACACTGTATAGTAAATGCATTATCCGGTTAACTTTTTTGCACATTTCGGAGCTTTGGAGAATGACAACGCCGCGCTGCATATTCGCCGTCGAAATCCATACGGATCCCAAAAGACCGTGCGGAATGCACAGTCACGCATGCACTGAAATAGTATATTACATGGAAGGCTCCGGGTATCTCCTCCAGAATGAGCGGAAAATGCATTATCAGCCCGGTTTCGTTTCCATTTATCAGCCGGATATCAAACACGCTGACGAACCTGAAACATCAGGGCGCCAAATCTGTATCGGCATAAACGGCTGCAATTCTGAAAAACTGCCGCCGGGAATTTACTGCGCCGATGAGAGTATAATTCATTGCGTGGAACAGATACTGAAAGAGGTTAAAAATCCGTTTAAGCATGACAATCAGGAACGTCTTGATGTGCTTGCGGGCTGGCTGGCATTGGAGTTGAGACGCATTAGCGGAAATATTTTCAGAAAGGATAAGCTTCCTGTATCCGTCAGGGCGGCAAAGGAAATATTTGATTCAAGGTTTGATGAAGCAATCGACTTGCAGGAACTGGCCGGGAGTCTTTATATAAGCCCTGACTATTTCCGCCATATCTTCAAAAAATCACTTGGCGAATCGCCCCTGAACTACCTGATACGCCGCCGCCTTGAATGCGCGTCTGAACTCCTCAAATCCACTGATTTGCCCATAGGCGAAATAGCGCGCCACGCCGGGCTGGGCAACGTTTATTATTTTTCCAGAATCTTCCGCAAACGCCACGGAGTGACACCTTCCGTGTATCGCCGGCACTCCAGGCAAAAAGGCTGATTTCATTGAAATGTCCATTTAAAGCTGTATAAAGTCTATTCACAAACTAATCCATACACTGTAAAATATATAGAACTTTAAAATAAATAAAAGAGGATTTTTTCTATGGCTAAAAGCAATGAAGTTCAGGAAAAATATGGAAAAGGCGATACAAAATGGTTCGTTCAGGACAGGTTCGGCATGTTCATACATTGGGGGCTTTATTCCCAGCCCGCGCGTCATGAGTGGGTCAGAAATTATGAACACATCAAAAATGAAGATTATGAAAAGTATTTCGAAATCTTCAATCCCGACCTCTATGAACCCAAAGAATGGGCAAGAATGGCAAAAAACGCCGGGATGAAATATTTCGTCATAACAACCAAGCATCATGAAGGCTTCTGCCTCTGGGATACAAAATATACCGATTACAAAGCACCCAATACCCCATGCGGCAAAGACCTGCTCACGCCTATGGTCAAGGCGTTCAGGGACGAGGGTTTGAAAGTCGGTTTCTATTATTCGCTCATAGACTGGCATCACTCTGAATTTCCCGTTGACAGCCGCCACCCCCAGCGCGATGATCAGGAATTCAGAAAAAAAGAGAAGAAACGCGATGTCAGAAAATACGCTGAATACATGCATAATCAGGTAAGGGAACTGTTAACGGATTTCGGGCATATTGATATTATGTGGTTTGACTTCTCATATCCCGGAAAGGACGGCAAAGGGCATGAAGACTGGCAATCCGAAAAACTCATAAAAATGATAAGAAAGCTTCAGCCGCATATAATCCTCGACGACCGCCTCGATCTGCCCGGCTCAGGCGATATCAAAACCCCGGAACAGTACGTGCCGACAGAGGGAGTAAAAGACGAAAAAGGAAAACCACTCGTCTGGGAAGGCTGTCAGACATTTTCAGGTTCATGGGGCTATCATCGCGATGAAAACACATGGAAAAGCAATGCCATGCTCATACAGATGCTGATAGACCATGTAAGCAAAGGCGGAAACCTGCTTCTGAACGTAGGCCCCACGGCACGCGGGGAATTTGATTACCGCGCGATTGAAAAACTCAGCGCGATGGGTGAATGGATGAAGCGTCATAACCGTTCGATATACGGATGCACATACGCGCCGAATGGACTGAAAGCCCCTCAGGACTGCCGCTACACTTACAACCCTGAAACAAAAAGGCTCTATCTGCATCTTTTCGCATGGCCCTTTAAGGCTGTCCACCTGCCGGAAATGGGCGGAAAAATCAAATACGCCCAGCTTCTGAACGACGCCAGCGAAATACGTTTCCGTGATGAAAAGAGCAATGTTCATGTGGCTTCAACAGGCCTCAGCGCTAAAACTCCTTCAGGCGCGCTGACACTTGAAATCCCCACTATTAAACCCCCGGTAGAAGTCCCGGTAATAGAAATGTTTCTGAAGTGATTGCCCTGAGAGTATTGATTTTACGCTTATCCTGATTAATTTATTCCGTTATGAAAAGTAACGGAATAATTTTTTTCAGGAGACTCCAAATGAAAATATTGCTGTTCTCGTTTTTGCTGTTATCGTCTCTGGCGCTTTCAGCCCAAAGCATAATAATAGATCATAATTGCACCGATATCTCAAAAATACCTCAGGAAGCCATCAAAAAAGCCAAGAAGCAGTTCAAGGCGGCTTACGGGCATACCTCGCACGGCAGTCAGGTTGTTTCCGGCATGGAAGCGTTGATGAAAGCCAATGCACTGTACAGCTTCAATAAATACGGCACAGACGGCGCGTTTTCCTTCTGGGATACAACCCCGAAAGGAGATCTCGGAAACCCATCGCGGACAAAATGGGCAGACAGGACAAGGGAATTTCTAAAAGGCTACGGCGAAGACAGAAACCTCATAATATGGTCATGGGGCGGACAGGCAGCCAACGCCAGTGAAAAAGACATGAGAACATATCTTGAACTTATGACGGGACTTGAAAAAGAATTCCCCAACGTGAAATTCGTATACATGACAGGACACCTCGACGGCAACGGCCCTAACTCCACACTCAGCAAACGCAATGAACAGATACGCGAGTATTGCAGAAAAAACAGGAAGATACTCTTTGATTTTGCCGATATAGAGAGTTACGATCCCGATGGAAAAGTAAACTACATGCAGCTTAACGGATGGGACAACTGCGATTACGAATTTGACAATAAAGTCAGAAACTGGGCTGATGAATGGCTCATGAAAAACCCGAAACACCAGTTCGCGCTTCCGCAAAGTTCGGCTCACTCAAAACCCCTAAGCGCGGCCCTTAAAGGCAGGGCCTTCTGGTGGATGCTGGCCAGGCTTGCCGGATGGAGGCCGGGAAGACCATCGTTTGACGCAATCAGGCCAATTACACAGGAACCGGCAGCCGCTGAAAAAGTCATCCCTCAAAACAAACCCAAAATCAATACTCCTGAAAAACGGGTAGAAAAGAAGAAAGAAGAAGAAAAAACTTACCATTTTACCCAAAGTTCTGAATACAGGGATTGGATGGCATTGGGCACAAATGAAAAACTCGAACCGAAAAGCATAAGCGGGCTCATTATACCGAAAGGCGGAAA